>WLWD01002490.1_pt1 | contig 47804 bp, 19 predicted proteins | sample 6712731 | NCBI WGS metagenome assembly WLWD01 (sample SAMN12718690, study PRJNA576275) | sponge metagenome | isolation source: marine sponge | host: Mycale hentscheli | place: New Zealand: South Island, Marlborough, Capsize Point | collected 2014-11-01 | reverse complement strand
TCGGACTCAACTAGTCATACCCATTCTCGTCAAGAAATGTACCAACCCTCCAATGACAGGCCACACCGCCTCAGACCTACGTCGACTCGAGGAACAGGTGCTTGAGCCTTTTCGCACTCTGTGCACTCACGTAGACAACGATCTAAGCCTGTTTTTCCCTCACTTCCTCAGACCGTTTCTCACGGGGAAGTTGAAGGAAGAATGGGACCGACTTCTATTCGAAAAGCTATCCAAGCCTTCCATGGAAGACTTCTCTACCTTCATACAGCAAAGATTGCTCTGGACTGACACGGAACCCAACTCTGGGCCTACTCATACTCATTCTCAAGCCGACGTGTCGTCCTATTCTAACTACTCCAAAGCGTCTCAACCTACGAAGAAGAAAGTTAACCTTCCCGCCAAGTGTGCTTCTTGTGGTGACGCACACTGGCTGGGTCGCTGCTCGGCATTCATGGCGCTGGGCACAGATGAAAGAAATTCTCTTGTGCGAGAGAAACGGCTCTGCGTCAATTGCCTATCTCCTTCACACACCGTCAAGCACTGCAACAACAAGCATTCATGCCGACATTGCTCTCGAAGGCATCACTCCCTTCTACACAGGGAAACTCTTTCTACCCCTACGGTTCAGGGGGCTCCTGCTGTTGCCGCGGCTCCAACCGTGGCTGTAGTTGAGTCCCCCACTGCTGTTCCTTCCTCCGTCCAGGCTGAGTCTGGGTCATTCATCTGCACAGTGATGGCTCGGATCCAGCACGATGGCATTATCTCTAAAGCCAGAGTGCTGCTGGATCACGGTAGTGGAGGCAGCTTCATGACTGAGCAACTAGCCACCCACCTGAAGCTTCCAAGACATCCTCAAGACATGCTCTTCGAGGGATTCGGCCAGGGCAGTATTCGCTCCAAGTTCAAGGTGTTCGCTGCCTTGTCCTCGCCTTCTTCAACGTTTACCACCACTCCCATCGAATTTTCTATTATCCCCACGGCATTTCACTCCTCTCCACCCACTGACAAAGACATAGTTCTGGATATGGCCACACAGCAAGGTTTTGTCCTGAGTGATCCGTCTGTGGGTGGGAGAGTAGACATTCTGCTTGGTGAGGAGCATCCCTGGGACTTGTGTGGGAGCGTTCTGAAGAGTGGCAGACACCGCTTCATTCCCACTGAGTTCGGGTACGGTGTGGTCGGTCCGCTCGCCTCTAGACCTTCGGTCTTCAATGTTCTACCTCAAGATTCTACTCTCCAAGACGATCTGGCCAGGCTGTGGTCACTCGACCGCGTGCCTGACGCCTCTACCCTCACGAAAGACGAACAAAGGGCTATAGACATCTTTCAAGACACTGCTTCTCTGCACGATGGCAGAGTGGTCGTCAGTCTTCCGTTTAAGGATAACCCTCCTACTTTGGGCAACTCCAGGAAGCAGGCCTTGAGCAGGTTCTACGCCAACGAGCGTTCTCTCTCAGCCAAAGGCAAACTCTCTGCCTTCAACGTTGCCCTTCAGGAATATTTGGACTTGGGCCACGCCCATGTTATTCCCACTTCTCAACTCAACGCCTCAGATGACTCATCTTATTACATGCCAGTCCATGGCGTTTTCAAGGACACTTCAACTACCACAAAGATTCGTCCTGTCTTCGATGCTTCGGCAAAGACCACAACCGGAGCTTCACTCAATGACTGCCTGCTGGTGGGTCCGAACCTTTACCCACAGTTGGCTGATGTCCTGATCAAGTTCAGACGTCACAAGATTGGCCTTTCCGCGGACATCAGCAAGATGTTCCGCGAGATTGTGCTCAACTCGTTTCAGCAAGATTTCCATCGCTTCTTTCTCCGATCCAAGGAAGGAGAACTCACTCAATGCAGGATGGAAAGAGTTACCTTCGGTGTGGCTGCTTCTCCATTCCTTGCAACTCAATCTCTACGTTTCCTAGCCGAACGATTTCAATATTCTCACCCTACTGCTGCAACGATGATCAAGGATGTCTTCTACGTCGACGATTTCGTTGGCGGAGCTGCCTCTGTCTCTGAGGCCGTTGCTCTACGCCAGGAACTATGTGATCTGCTTGCTAAGGCAGGCATGACACTCAGGAAGTGGTGTTCAAACTCAGCTGCTTTCATTGAGCACACTCCTATTTCTCTCCAAGATACTGCCTCGTCCCTCACACTTCAGGATTCTGCCAAGACACTAGGCGCCCACTGGGACACGGTCAACGACAATCTCTATGTGGCAGTGCCATTTCTGCCTTCTCCTACGTCTACCGTCACTAAAAGACTGGTTGCCTCAGTTTCGGCTTCAGTCTTCGACGTGTTAGGTTTATTCTCACCCTTCACAATCATTCCTCGCACGATTCTTCAATCTACGTAGAAACTTCACCTTCAGTGGGATATAGAACTTCCCGAGGAGCTGCTGACTACCTGGAATGCGTGGGTTACTCAATTTCCCATTATTGGCAGTCATGCCATACCAAGGCGGTTTCTCACTTCCTCACACCCTACCATGTTTACTTCCCTACATGGCTTTTGTGACGCCTCAGCCATCGCTTATGGTGCTGCGGTTTATCTAAGGATTGTCACAGCTGATGGCTCCGTCCACACGACTTTGGTTTCAGCCAAGGCTAGAGTTCTGCCTCTGCGTCACATCACAATTCCAAGGGCTGAACTTCTCGGAGCTCATCTTCTCGCCAAGTTACTCACTCATGTTTCTTCTCTTCTCGTCATTAAGGATGAATGTTTATACGCATGGACAGACAGTGCCATCGTTTTACATTGGTTGGCTAAGGATTCCTCCCAGCTCAAGGACAGATTCGTGGCTAATCGAGTCCAAGCTTGCCACGATCTTCTTCCACGCACTAAGTGGAAACACGTCTCTACAGACAACAACCCTGCTGATCTGGCCAGCCGCGGAGTCTCTGCTTCGGATCTTGTCCACTCACAGTTATGGTGGTCAGGTCCACAGTGGCTATCGCAGGCGCCAGACTACTGGCCTAACTCACTTCTGGCCAAACCACCTGAAGCAATTCAGGTTCTCAAGATTTCTCAACCAATTGCTATGGATTCCACTCAGATCTCGTTTCTCAATCGACTGTGGTCACGTTTCTCGTCGTTTCACTTACTCGTTCGAGTTGTGGCATGGATTTTCCGGTTCTACGATCGTCTCAAGAAGAAGTCTTCCAAGCCCACTTCTCACCTAGTCACTTCTGACTTCAGTCTCGCCAAGACAAGGATTATTCATCTCTCTCACCTCCAGGATTTCCCTGATGTTTTCGCTGCTGTTAAGGACGACAGAACTCTACCAAAGTCTCACCCTCTACACGCTATGCTGCCTACACTCAAGGACAACAACCTACTACTTCAAAGTCGGGTGCGTTCTATCACCTCTTCGCACTCTCCTCGTTTGCCGATACCTCTTCACGCCAAGTCACCTCTCACTCTGCTGCTACTTCGCACGTTGCACTTGGATCATTCACACGCTGGCGTCTCTGCTCTACATTCCATTGTGGCTGCCAGCTACTACATCAAAGGGCTTCGTAACTCTCTCAAGGCCATCAGCAGAGCTTGCGCACCTTGTCAACGTGCGTACGCTCGCCCACTCTCACATCAGCTAGGATTACTGCCTTCTGTCAGGACTACACCTGCCTTGCCCTTCGAGAAGACTGGCATTGATTTCGCGGGCCCTTTCCTCATTCGTCGTGGCTACACTCGACGTCCTCACATCGACAAGACTTATGCTGCCATCTTTGTGTGCATGGCCACCAAGGCTGTGCACTTCGACTTGTGCGCCTCCCTCTCCACGGTCGACTTTCGGGCCACACTCTCACGCTTCGTTGCCAGGAGAGGATGTCCATCTGACATCTTTTCTGACAATGGCAGCCACTTTCTAGGAGCCCGGGAGGAGATCCGAGAGTTGGAGGCACTCTACGGATCATGTGAAGGAAAGACAATGACAGCTCAATTCGCCCAAACTCACGGCATCAAGTGGCATAACATACCCCCCAGAGCTCCACACTTCGGTGGACTTCGGGAGGCGGCCGTAAGGTCGATGAAGATACTGTTGAAGAAGAACTTGCAGCCTCACAAGCTGCGCTTCGACGAATTGTACACGCTGCTAACCGAAGCAGAAAGCATTCTCAATTCGAGGCCCCTCACAGCAACCGCACAAGACGCAATCCAGTCAGGAGATTACATCACTGCTGGTCATCTCTTAATTGGACGGCCATTACGAACTCCACCCACCAAGGAAGCACCTCGACGAAAAATCGATCATCTTACTCGATGGAGACTCATCTCACGTCTCAAGGAAGAGATCTGGAGACAATGGCTTCAGCAATATCTACACACCCTCCAAGAAAGGACTAAGTGGATCAGACCACACCCACCTCTCAAGAAGGACGACCTAGTCTACCTGAAAGATGAAACGCTCAGGGTCCGGGCGTGGCCCATAGGCAGAGTTACAGACACATTTCCTGGCGACGACGGCCAGGTTCGAGCAGCCAAGGTCCTCTGCCGAGGAAAGGAGTACATTCGAACAACTCAGCTCCTGATTCCGCTCCTCAACCAAGAATGAACATTTCTTCTCTCTCTCTCACGATTTCAAGCTCAAGATCACAAAGCAAAGATTCCCCTCACATTAACTACTTCTTCTCTTCAAGGCCCGGGAGTCTGTCTGGGAAAGCCGGCTATCCCAGACATATCTGAACTATAAACACTGAACTCTTATGCACACTATTTCTCTTATGTTGAGCCAGCCTCATTCGTTTCTATTAACACCTATCAACACTTATCCATATTAGGAAGTATCCACTTAACTTACACAAGCTTCACTTAATCATATTCATGATCACTTACTTCAACCCAACTCACTTTCATTCATTCTCAACCTTATGTAAACTTACGCATCTTTAGATTAAACTTGTTGCTCACTTACAAGTCTAGCTTGGGATACAATAACCTCCCAGGACTAGGGTACTTTTGGGTTCCACCTTTCCAAGGCTGCAAGCTACATCAGGCCAGCGGCTGCGCAGGGGTGATAGAATCTGCCTCTGACTGGGTGAGCACCTGGTCCTTCGAACTTTAAGTGAGAAGGCCTTGATCAAGAGACAGTTGCCAAGCCCAAGTACAAACCCCACACAAAGGGAAAGGTGTGACCACAAACACACTCAGCACAAGGTCACACCACCATACAATTCACGCCAAACACGTTTGGCCCGGGCAAAGGCATCACTTTCTCTTTCACATGCTAATTACATGGTCCCGGGCAGTTTCTCTCTTTTCATTTTGGTCCACAGGACACGTCCAACTAAAATACATGCTAATTACATGGTCCCCGGCAGTTTCTCTCTTTTCATTTTGGTCCACTGGACACGTCCAACTAAAATGCATGCTAATTACATGGTACCCGGCAGTTTCTCTGTTTTCATTTTGGACCACCGGACACGTCCAACTATAATACATGCTAATTACATGGTCCCCGGTAGTTTCTCTCCTTTCATTTTGGTCCACTGTACACGTCCAACTAAAATACATGCTAATTACATGGTCCACCGACAGTTTCTCTCTTTTCATTTTGGTCCACTGGACACGTCCAACTAAAATACATGCTAATGACATGGTCCCCGGCAGTTTCTCTCTTTTCATTTTGGTCAACTGGACACTTCCAACTAAAATACATGCTAATTACATGGTCCCCGACAGTTTCTCTCTTTTCATTTTGGTCCACCACACACGTCCAACTAAAATACATGCTAATTACATGGTCCCCGACAGTTTCTCTTTTTTCATTTTGGTCCACCACACACGTCCAACTAAAATACATGCTAATTACATGGTCCGCGGCAGTTTCTCTCTTTTCATTTTGGTCCACTGTACACGTCCAACTAAAATACATGCTAATTACATGGTCCCTTCTCTATGTCATTTTGTCTACTATAAAACACAATTAAGTAGCCTCACAAGTTCAGTTTTCCAGCTACTGGTCATCATCATTTTGGTGGTATTAACTTACTGAGACCTTTTATTATGTTTGTTTTATTTCGATTCAAATTTTGAATTTTTTTATACACCACAACTTAGAATATGACCTACCACATTCAGAGTCTCAATCTAGTATTGGGCATTACAACTAGCTTGACATTTTTTATTTCTATAGTTATCGAAACAATTGGCATTGAATGACATAAAACAGCATGTGAAATATATGCGAAGTGTATGTCAATTTTATAGATGTATAAGTGAAGGTATTTTCAAATCAACAAAGACTGTCAGCATCACTTATTATATAGAATATATATAATACCATAGAAATAATTTCACTTTGAAGTTACCTGTTAAGCTAGATACTGTCAGATTCACTCTGGTTTTGAGTATTCACACCCTCATCTATACAGTAAAGGTTCCATGCTTTTATATTATATTTGTGAGTAGAAGTGATTACCTTGTAGCTGATTAACTGCCCAGACTGGAGCATCTAATGGTGGTTTTGAGGTAGATGGAATCCCAACATTTCTTATTTTTTTAGCCACTAATCCTATTGGCTGAGGTTGTCTTCTTCCAGCTCTCTGGTCCAACTTGCTCATAAATTCATTTAAATCTAATACAAAATGTTATGATTATTATTATTATTATTGTTGTTGTTGTTGTTGTTGTTGTTGTTGTTGTTATTATTATTATTATATCATCATTGACATTAATAATTTCAAATTTTCTCATTGGAACAGCCAATGACTGAATCATTAATAGTTCTTATTAAATTTGAGGGAAAAAGTCAGCTTACCATACTTACCATAGAGCGCCAAGCTATTTTGTGTTCTATGATGCTATTGGGATTGTCTGGGTCATCCGATTCTTCTGTGAGGTATGCTAAAGTAATGTGTTGCCAATACTTCATTTCATTTTTCCTCACTACGGCTGATCTTCGCTGGAATTTCTGTTACAGTATTAATAAATACGATTATGCAATATTCAAATTTGACCGCTTACCCGTTCACGACGAGATCGGTATTTTCTTCTCTTTGACTGATCTTCCACATAATCTCTCTTTCCTGATTGCCCTTCTAGAAAACTACGTCTCAAATTTTCATAGCACCTTCTTACTGCAACTTCAAAGTAAATGAAAATATATAGTTAAACAAGTGCATTTAATAAAACTTACGGGCTATGTTGGCTTCTTCAAATTTGCAATTTGGTTGTGATACCAATTCCTTTATAATGCCAATTTTCACCTCTTTGTTGTGATGAGAAGAAAATCGGATTTTTTTTAATAATTAGTGATGTTTAATATTAGAAATACCTTTCTCATACTCGCTACTTACTGCTGTGAAATATCAAATTGAACTTCTCGTTCTTTGTGAACAGAATACACGTTGTTCTATTAGTAAAATAATTTTTAAATACTACTACTATCAATAATTGCTAAAAGATCGACCAAACTCACCGATAATGTACGTGTTACAACTCGCTTTCTTTTTCCTTCGTCGCTGCTACGAATTGTTAGGCGTTGAGACTGACATTCCTTTATCGGCCTGAGGCAACAGCTATCATGAGAGTGTCGGCCCTCCTCAAACTCGAAGTCTTCGTAGTCACTATATTCAGCGGAGGCATTATTATTAAGGGTATTTTCCACTTCTTCCAAAGCTACACCCAGTCCATAGCAAACATTTCTCGGTCTTGACGGCGTTGTAGATCTTTCTTGCGTAACAGTGCGAATTAACCGTTTTGCACAGGACGACTTGGAGTAGAACCTTCGGGCCTTGGATGCCATTAATGAAAATGCTGTCGGCAGGAATATGAAAGTGGACAGTTTTTCCTGCAAATTTATGATATCAGATACATCTGCGATGACTTACTTGCTTGCGCGTTGACGGCACATAACGCGCAAAAAGTTGGAGCATAAAAAGTATGCATTACCTGGTTATTTTCAGGGTTCGGTAATTTCCATAATAGCTAAATCTCTGATCTATAATCTGATATTGAGAAGAATGGAGAACCGGTATTATTATTGTTATCATTGTGGCAAAAAGTATCAAAGACACAGTATTATCAGCATAAAAGACTATATTACTCTAAAGAAAACCAAACCTGGATAACATCAAATACATGTGTAGAGGAGGCAGTTGACCCTGATTTTCAGAATTCCATTTCTCTGCTTACCAAGATGATAAAGATCAAGAGGATGAGTAGATGGAATGTGGCCAGGAAGAAGAATACATAGAACCATAATATAGAGAGGAAAGCACTGATGAAGATTTTGATTTGTTACAGGTTGGTAAATATAAATGCACACACACACTGACACACACACTTACACAAACCCACTCACAAGCACACACACATGCTACGTGCCATAGCTGTAGAAGCCCAATTTTCGAATATTTTTTTAATGGTCTTGTTTCTTAATTTTTCTTGTTTATGAGAGCATTTTAATTCAAATAAAATATATATTACTGATTAGGAGGAACATGAATTAACAGAACTTTGGTTTGATGATGGGGATGACACTGAGACTTCTCCATCAGCTAATATAGACCCTCAATTGATTCCATTGATAAGAATCTACGCCATGTTTTTATCTACTTGGCAGGCACTTTTTCGAATGTCTGATTCTGGAATGAGAGTATTGTACAAGTTTTTTGTTGCTTTTATATCCACAATATCAATAGTTTTTCATTTAACCAAACTGAAAGAACTTGCAAATATTCTACCTAATAATGTGAAAAGTGCCCAAAAAATTATTGGAAATAGAGCAGATACTTTTATAAAGTATGCAAGCTGTCCAAATTGTAATTCTATATATCACTTAGAAACATGTATAATCAAACAACCTTTAAATCCCGTAAATGTTCGTTTATTCCATTTCCTAATCGCCCACATATATCTCAACGTAGTCATTGTGACACAGTGCTAATGAAAAATGTACGCACTTCCTATGGAACAATCCATCTATATCCAAGGCAATTATTTTGTTATCAAAGTTTAATTTCTTCATTAAAAGAACTATTGAAACGTCCTGGTTTTGTTACTCAATGCGAATTATGGAGGAGGAGGGATTGTTCTAATAATGTGCTAAGGGATGTTTATGATGGCAGAGTATGGAATCATTTTCTCAAACCTGAAGGAGTGCAATTTCTTTCTTTACCGTTTAACTTTGCCCTTGCCTTAAATGTTGATTGGTTTCAGCCTTTTAAATACAGTAACTATTCGATTGGAGTAATGTACATATCTATTCTAAATTTGCCACGAAATGAGAGGTACCTTAAGGAAATATTAGTTGGTGTCATTCCAGGACCTCATGAGCCAAAAAAAACTATAAATAGTTACTTAAGTCCATTAGTTAAAGAATTAAATCATTTGTGGGATGGTGTTACTATGGAATCATCTGAAGGATTAAAAGTTATAGTTCGAGCAGCACTCCTATGTACTTCTTGTGATATACCAGCTTGTAGAAAAGTTAGTGGATTTGTTGGACACAATGCCTATCGTGGTTGCTCTCGTTGTCTGAAGACTTTTCCAACTGAAGCATTTGGGCAAAAACCAGATTACACTGGTACTGATCATTCATATTGGACTCCAAGAGATGCAAAATCCCATAGGCAGCATGCATTAGATCACAAGCATAGCTCAACTCTTGCTCAACAGAAACAAATTGAACATGATCATGGTTGCAGATACTCAGTTTTGACCGAGTTACCTTATTACAATATTATTCAATTTAGTGTAATAGACCCTATGCATAATTTACTTCTGGGTACAGCAAAACACATATTCACTGTCTGGATGTCTATTGGTGTTTTAAATAAAGGTCAATTCATATCTATCCAAAACAAAGTAGACAGTTTCAGTACTCCATCTGAAATTGGTAGAATACCACTAAAAATATTATCTGGCTTTTCTGGCTTTACAGCTGAGCAATGGCGTAATTGGACGCTTATTTATTCTTTATTTGCTTTAAAGGAGACAATTCCTAGTGAGCATTATGACTGTTGGCTATTGTTTGTGAAAGCTACTAGTTTACTTTGTCAACGAGAAGTAACCATCCAACAAGTGAATGAAGGAGATTTTTTAATCATGGAATTTTGTAAAGTATTCGAGCAGCTTTATGGTAAGCAGTATTATACCATGAACTTACATCTACATGGACACTTAAAGGATTGTATTTTGGATTATGGCCCAGTGTATTCATTCTGGCTCTTTAGTTTTGAAAGATTAAATGGGATTTTAGGAAGCTATCACACAAATTGTCGCGAAATTTCATTACAGTTAATGAGAAAATTTACTTCCAGCGTAAGACATGGTGTTGACAGTTGGCCAGCGGAGTATAGGGATGACTTTTCATGCTTGTTAACTAAACATGAATACGTAAAAAGATCCTTGCAAGCATGCTCTTTCCAACAAGCTTTACTCATCAGTGAACCAAAAGACATAAAGCCTTTACCACCTGTTCATGAAACTGCTTGGAAACCTCACCAAAAATAATTAGTTTGTGAACTTTTTTCATCAGATGTTGACATTCAAATTTTGTATGATATAGCTCCTGCTCTGTCTGTTGGTGGACGATTTATACTTGGGTCCAGCAGAAGTAGATTTATCACTAAGTCACATGTGTTGGCTATGCATCCAAAACACAATAAACTTTACTTAGCTAAAATTGAACATTTTGCAAAGGCATTACTCAACAACAACTTCTAAATGGATAGCATGTGTAAGTTTCTAATGCTCATGACTATCAACAATGGTTTGGTGGACCAACATCTGTTTGGAATTGATCTGTTTTCGAAAATTCATATATTTTACTTACTGGGATTCATTGCCAAGTTGCAATTTCTGAAGCAGACATAAATTTTGGGCATGAACTTGGAATGCAAACAGTATTTGTGGTGTCCAGATTATCTAACAGTTTCAATGATTAATAGTTTCATTCATTTTTAGCTATATATATTTTCTTTAAAAATATATGATTTTGTAATCTAGATACATCATTGCAATTATAATTGGGTTACATTAATTGATTATTCAATGCAGCTGGTTGTGGTAGTAGCTGCAATGTTTCCCTCTTTATCCCATTTTCCCACCTTTTTTGTGAATTGTGTGCAGAAATTTAGCTCCAACTTTACAGCTGCTTCCATGGAGCCTGCTTTTAGCTGCTGCTCAAGTACAACTTGGGAACATTTTACTTACCCTTAGTTATATTACCTGCAGCTGCTTTAAGGTGGGGTCTGGTGGGGGGATCTCCATTTAGCTGCAAAAAAGCAGCTAGGGCATTTAATCCTCTACTAACTATCAAGGAGCAGCCTTAATTGGCAGTAATTAAAAAAAATGAAAAAAAAATGAAAAAAAAATAGTCTACCAACTATCTAAATATATAATCTAAGTGTTTTAGACCCTGACAATAATGGCATAATAAATGACACTAGTGGTGTCATACTAGCAGATTTAGTCCCAGGTTAGCTAATAGTTATAATTCTTAGCTACCTATAAAATATTTCAAAAGATAAAGATTATGCCAACTTAAATGTAACAATATTTTATGCAGTTAAGTTAATACATCATAGCTGAAATATGCTTCAGTTAATAAATTTTGAAACTGACTACTCTGGAAATGAGTTGCTCATGTATAACAAAAACAAAAGGAAGAGTGTGCAGGACATTATCTGCCAAAGATTAATTATAAATTTGAATTGAGATTGGTTTGAACCTTGTAAGTATTATTCAGAACAGCTGCTTTTGATTGCATATTGTTCAAGTATCATTGCCACTTGCTGTTTCCACTCCAGTACCAGCAAAATATTACGTAAATTTATATTTAGCTTTGAACAAGAAAGTGCTAGATTTATAACGTGTCATGAATACGTGTACCCATTATCATGAATCTGAGTGATACTTCAGTTTACAGTGTAATTTTCACTGAACACAGAGATAGATTTCACCCTACCAAAGAATTAGAGAGAAACGTCAATCCCACTAAATTTATCACATAATGGTTCAATAATTATATCTAGTGCCTTGATTAGTGCACAACCTGTGCCTAACAAAATTACTTTTGCGATGTAAAAAAAAAAATTCCCCAAAGGTACAAAGGTGGTGCGAGTGATTTACTCTCCAGCTAGTCAGGCGAGCCAGACTCTTTACCGACCATGCGGTGAAGAAAAAGGTCTGGTCACAAAACATTTCGTTCTACTGAAATGTAATTAATATATTATTTGTATACTTCCTGTTAGGATGCCATGGTTAACTTTAATTCCACTAAATTGGGTTTTGCAGAAGTTTGTTAAAAGCTGGATAAACCAGCGTTGCGGTCATCAAAAAGTAGAGACAGCAAGAAAGGGGCATGCTAGCCATATAAGGTGATAATATAGAGCAAAGAAACTTCTCTAAGACTGTTAGAAGGGAGACAAATAGAACCTTTCCTTTTAAAAATTATACTTGATCAATTTATTTGTAGCTTAGCTAGCCCATCAGCAGAATCATTGCTTTCATCATCACCATAGCTCCCAAAACTTATTTTCACTCATCAGCAGATCACCATAATGTCTCTAAACTGATAGAGGTGGGGAGCTGGGAACCACACTAAAGAAGCGTAACCTCACACAATAGGAGTGGGAGGATTTGTGAAGGAGGTTCAACTGCTTTCAGAAATTAATTTCTATCACAACACAGTGGTTACATTCACTTCGGTTGTTGTTCAGAGTCAGATATAAAGTCCAATAAAGTGAATCAAAATTATCAACGTAGTATAACTCAAATAATGAAAGAAAAAACCCCCTGTAGGTTCAATGAAAGTGCACAAAGAAGTGGGATATGGTAGAATGACAGGTGTTAATCAGGCTAGAATGTTCGCAGCTTCATTCCAGTTACCTTGAGAAGGACAATTTACTAGGTGGCCATCATCTTCTGGTGGGGGAGTGGCCCATCGTTCACTGCATCTAAAAATCAAGAAAAAAATTTTAAATATAAAATATAATATTTCACAATTTTTTTGTCAGCCCTTTCACTCATTAGATGTACTTTCTGCCTTTCACAGGCTTTTTAAATACAATACACAATTAATGTTTGGCTATCAACATGAGACCACTCAGGGGGCTTCTCTGGTATTTCTAAGTGGTCTGCCCAGGAAATGGGTGTGATTTACTCTCCAGCTAGTCTGGCGAGCCAGACTTTTTACCGACCATGCGATGAAGGAAAAGGTCTGGTCACCATCCATAAAAAATATTTTGTTCTACTGAAATATATTAATAGCTGATTCAGTCACTTCATGTATTCATTGTTAACTTTCTGGCACATATGAAACAAAGAGTATAGTCTTCAGTCATACCAAATCTATTTTATTTCCAACTCGCAAACCATTCTAGATTGAAAGTTGTAATTTACTACTACCGTCTTCTCCTTGAAAAACGGTTTGGTTGATGTGGAGTTCCTAACACAATAAGCTGTGCAGCACCTTAGAACTAGGTGTAAAACTACACCCACAAAACGTGCAATACATGCATGCGAATTATAAATGGTTAGGTTTCATTAGAGGAGCATACGCCCACTTTTGGAAAAAAGTGATCTGGCCATAGCCAGACCGCGGCGCCACTTGCTTACCGCACAGCGCTCTACAACAACCAGCCGGCAAAACACTCCAATTCTGTATTTATACTGTTAAGGGGTACTGCTATGCTACAGTCTCACTCTTAATAGGCCAATGAAATTTTTATTTTTTATCTGTGTTTTTTTTTTCCTGTGCTAATTTATCACTTCACTGTCATAGCTGAGTCACGGAGTGCTTGTGTGCAAGTGGTAGGGCTTTAAACAGGATCTTTTTCTGGGGGGGGAGGTAATCCTAACAGGGATTCATACAGGATTTTTGGCTAGGGGGGGGGAAATATACATGTGCGTAAATGAAACTTATTTAGGTTGATATTTAAGAAAAGAATAGACGCATCAGTCTGTGAACTATTGAAAGAGATCATTAATTTTACTTAATTTACCAAGTTATTCATTGGACTAATGTTATTATTATTATTTTTTGTCAATCTTCTAATATTCTTGGGGGGGGGGGAATCCCAGTTTCCCCCCCTTCCCCCCCCCTGTATGAAACCCTGAACGTGAGCTGCTTTGTCCACTGTAAACTTCAGAGGTATACGGGGATTTTTTCAGAAACATTTCAACTTTTGAACACACTCCTTGTCCTTCCTTGGAACAGCATCAGTTAAAAGATCTTCCAGCTATATGAGGCTCAATAAGACCCGTATACGCAGCAGTATCACTGACTAAAACCTTCGTCAGCTCGTAAGAATTGCCATTGAGGCCTTGAACTTTAGGTAGTAAACTTGGATGAAGTTCTAGAGATTTTCAACCAAAAAAGTAGAAGAATTGTGTTTTGGTTTACATTTTTTAATAATAAAAAATAATTTTGCTCTGATACCATTTATAATTATAATTAATTCAAATTTCTTGGAGGGGGGATTCCAGCCTCTGTATGAAGCCCTGTGATCCAGGGTTCAATTCCTGGTGACAGCCAAACATTAAAAAAAATTCTGTATGGTTTTAAAAAAAGTCGTGAAAGAGAGAATACATCAACAAAAATATTTGTACAACAACATAAAAAATAAAATAAACATACCTTAGTAAACCAAATTTAGTCTGTCACTTGAAGTACAACATAAAGACTTTAGTACTCTGCAAAACACATAACACACACACACACACATACAACAGTATGGTACATATAAATAAATGGATAAGAATTTTAGACATTGATTGAACTCAGATATAATCCTTGCACTAGAACAGTTACATTTCACTTAAGTATTAAATGAATGCTTATTGCATATACATTTTTTATTAATGCTCATCTACACAATAACATAGGAACCACGATGTCAAACATTAAGTATGTAGATACGGCAGTTCTGGCATCTCAGATTAATGCCAATGGCACAAACTTAGACCAAGCAAAACTTTAAAGTGTGAAGTGTGTGAACTGACAACACAACAAAAACCGAGAAATATAAGGCAAATGGCACGAATGGCTGCAGTCAAGTCACTTACACTAGTTCAGGTTTACATAATGGCTAACTGACATTCTACTGTGTTACCAATTAGCATCAATTCTAGAATAATTTCAGGTGCAACACCTCAAAACCACAAGCAAAACATTTTTTTTTTAAGTCACTGACTTTAAATTACAGGTAGAGCTATTTTACTTGGAAATATACACCAGCACAGTAGACATTGAATTTCTTTCCTCGTCAATATTTTGAGAAAGATTATGGAGCGTCTCCTTTGGGAGGACTTGGCACAAGTGGCTTCATTATGATCAGAGTTGCGATCAAGCATTCTTGTGAAGGTACAAGTTCACCATAATTAATATCACTGGTGCCACACCCAGTTTACTAAATACCTATACGGCCATGACAGTTTAGGTTGCTCTGGCCCTGCATAAGAACCAAGATAGCACAAGACAGACGGGGGAGATGATAGTTTGTTTATCACATGAACATTAACAAACACACATACACATGCACAATCCTCTATAACACTCAACTTCTTCCTTGCACCCAACTATCCTCAAATCAAATATCAGGTGATAAGGTATAATCCATTAGACACAAACGGGTACATAAATTAATGTGTGTGTATGAGTGTATATATGTGTGCATGTGTATGTTTGTGTATATTGTGTGGTGGAAGGTCCTCTTAACCCTTTCACTGCCGTAGCACCACGTGGCGTTCTGCATTTGGTAGGCAGTTCTCCTTATTAAAAAAAATCAATTATTTAATAACGCTCCAATAATTTTGTTTATATGTTGCTCTGACGTAGTACTTCCTGTAATAAAAAAATAGAAATGATAGCACAGCTATTTAGTTGTTTTTTTTTTACAATTATTAAAAAATAAGGCTGCTGTCAGTTGGCCCGAAAATATTTAATAGTACGAGGTTCAGAAGCTCAGAATCCACCTAATAGAAGACGAATAAGCTGTGTACTCATAGCAGCTCTGAGGTCATCAGAAATCGAGTTACAGTTAGTACAGTTGGTAATGATAAGTCAAAATTTTTTTTTGGCATAATAGTAATCAGTTTTGTCTGTACTTGCTGAATGCGTGTGCAGAAATAAAAATAAAATATTATAACATTTTCATGTTACCGAACTGGTCATCATAAACTTGGCGGTGAAGAATCTTACATTATCTGGAAATCACAGAACCATAGAAACACCTGACTTGAGCTCCTGTGTAACTAATGACTAACTATCATGTGTATTACTTTCATTTATTTCATCACTGTAGCTATGTGTGTGCGTGTGTGAGACCAGGTAATTGTGCATGGCTGTTGTCACGTCATTGACCAAATGATCTGGGAACTCTTCACCTTTCATTTGCATTCAATACTTTACAAATGAAGAGTTGAATACATACAATGTGTGTGCAGAGTGTATGTGTGTGTGTGTGTCCGGACACACATACAAAAGGTTTCAAAGGATTATTCTGTTAGTAAATGAAGTGACAAGAGTTTAAAATTTTCAGACTCTAAGTCGCTCCCTATATATTTCAGGTTGTCGAATTGTGCATTAAATGGAAATGGATAATTAAAATATGAGAAATAAATATATTATACCAATTTGATTTTTTATACCAAACAATTCATTTTTATTTTTAAATAAATATAGTAATCAATAAAAGCCTATTTCTATTTGCAGTTAAAAAGTCATTCTAGAGTTCCTCACCTATAATTGTATAGAAGTCCAGGAGTCACCAGCACGCGTGTAGACCAGTAGTCACCACAATATACACCTCCCACTTCACATTCCTATATTGAAAGTGTATGTCTTAAAGTAAAATTAGATTTAACATAATTCAAGATTCTAAGATTTGTGTTATCGTGCTTGCAATTCTAACGAATGTAGACACTTTTAGCGAAACAGGCTAGTTTAGTACAGTAGAAATTGTTAAAATTTACACCTTCCATATTATATTATATTAATATTAACTTCCACAAAACTTTGAAATTGGGGCAATGTCTCCACAAAAGTCAAAATAATATCTGGGATGTGTATATGTGTGTGTGTGTGTGTGTGCGTGTGCGTGACAGGTGAAGGGGGGCGCAGGGAGGCAAAGTACTTCCCTGTCTAGCTCAAGTGCAGTGGAGACCACCTATTCCAAATTATCTGGAAACTGAAAAAGCCACAAAAACTTTATCAATTGACGAAATCAGGAAGAAAGCATTTAGTCTGATAAGACAACATTTATCATTTACTTAACACCAAAAGATACGATTAATGCTCAGTGTCATAATTTTGAAGCACAAGAGATATTACAAGCTATGCACTTGCCATATTCTGCCTCACACTGCTCATGTGGAAAGAATTTTTCTAACAAATGAAGCTAATCAAATTAGACAAAGAATTAGATAGGCCATTGTACATTGCTTTAAAATCACCAGAACAGTTATACAATGATGACTAATTGATATTTGGAACAAAATATATCACAATGTGTACTATTTTTTTTTACTTGTAAATATAGACTATAATTGATTTTAAGACGTCTTCAATCACTAAGGGGAAGGGCAGTTAACTCAACCGTGGTAATTATATATGTAATAATTGGCAGTAACCCAATAAAAAAATGAGGGATATATTATTGTATATAAAATATGCTTGGACATAATGTATGTAATTTTTGCACTTCTGATTTTTGTGTTCGCTCGCTACACGCTGTTAGTCATCACTGTTCATACTTGAAAATTCATTTCCCAACATGCCAAGCCACCGAGAGAATACAATGTAAATCTTGTGTTGGTATAACCAGTGAATGAGTGCATGTGAGAGTGTTGTGTGTTACATGTGCTGACTAGCTAAGAACAAACAATAAATACATAAATTTGCTTCTTTTTGTGTTAAGTTTCTTCGGTTCCTTCCTGTTTCTTTTGTTAGTAAGCAAGTCTTGAGAGTGAGGATGTGTATAGCGCAATAATTCCTTGGAAAAGCTTTTTTTTTAAGTTCCAAAAATTGCCGCGAGTGGTCTCATACGTTAATTTAAAAAGGTCGGCTGTGTACATTGCTTGAACAAATTGTGCATAATGATTTTATAAAGATGAATTTTACCCTTTCACCACCGGTGAAAGTACCGGGTCAAACACCGAGTTAACACAATACGAGAGGGTCAAAGTACAAATAACTTGCGTACGTCCCCACATATAAATAAACAAATATCCCCAATAGTCAATTCGACACCACTGTATAGTGTCTCACTTTAAACAATCACAAGAAACAAAACTAAAACAACAACAACCAACATTCAATAAAAAAAAGCAAACTACCAGTCCTAAATCCATATCGTGACTTATAAGACCTGCAACTACATCTGTGAGGCCATAAGACCTGCGTTTGGTAATGGTCGTCAATGATATACAATATCATACCAAGTTGTTTATGGTCTTAGTGGTCGTCATGGCTCCTATGACCTGTCCTATTCTTATTCTATGAACTGCATGTGAAAAATGTCCACTATTCCTCCACATGACTATACACCTGGATACTGGAAGCCAATATTATTTGGCCACTGTATGGAAATTGCTATTCCCTATTCTCACAACAACATCAACTGAAAAAACAACAACATAATATAAAAAGTAATGCTTCATAGTGACTTTAGAAATAGGTGAAAGAACATACTTTTACTCCAGAAAAAGCATATGATGACTAAGCTATCAGGGTGTCATATAGGATTCTGCGCTAGGATAGGAAACACTGGTGTACTTACACGTAGCCACACTCTACACATAGCCATACACATTTTTGAAACTCACACTGCTGTTGATTGTATGCAATGATTTTCTCCCCCTCATTGTCCAGGAGCACACTGAAGGATGTTAGGGTAGTCATGGGAAAGGTTATGAGTGAGGATAATTTTGGTGGAGTATGTTTTAGAATAATTAAGTAACTAGAAACCGATCAACGTGGACCCACACTTTCTCACAAAGAAATGAAATTTTTTTCAAGAGTATTAGGGAACGAACTAACTGGGAGCTTATCATATAGCTAAAACTACCACAAAATATCACTACCATAATTCAGGCATTCTACATTCATTCAGTCATTTATGCAGTATCTTAGAAAAAATTGTTCAGGAAACACAACTTCACTGGGAGAACACCGCACGGGGAGAACACTGATCGAGGTGCCCAATGCAGCTAATTATAAAACTGATTGCTAGCCTTAAAACTACTTACCCACAAGTATAAACCAGGGTAGACTGCGAAAGCTTCTTCCCAATCCACCAGACAAAGTAGAGCTGTAGTACGAATCAGTAGACTAGCGCGCAACAATAGTTTAGACACCACTTCCAGTCTAGAATTTTACTTCTATGGTAAAGGGTTTTTAACTTATTTAACCTGGAGATAGTTACTTACACTTAACTGGAAAAGGGTTTTCCATGAGATAATACGGTCTCTTTACCTACTGCTGCCCAGCATAGATGTTAGGTAAAGTCTGGTAAGGTATTACCAATTAAAGATATCATGTTGTTTGTGCGGAGAAATAATAGAGGCTTATGCAGTATGCAGCAGTGAAAAATCTATTTGACGACATTGACCAGCAGGGATTCAGATTTTTTTTTTATTGCTTATGCAGTTTAGCTATGTAGGTTATAGTCTCTGGTTGCTGAATTAGGCAGTTCAGCAAAATACTGGAGCATTTAAGAAAGGGTTTTAGCTAATATTGTGTAGTGTGTAAAGTAAAGCAAAATCCCTTATACCTATCCAAAAGTGAGGTTTAAAATGGCTAAAGAGCTGACATGGCCCTTTTACTCTTTGTTGTACATAATTTTTCTTCATTTTTAAGGGTGGAGACCCATCCGGCCCACGCATTTTCCTTAAAAATTGATGCTGAAAAAAACAACAACTTCAAGCAACGTTGGCAATTCTTTAACATGCTGAATTTATTTAGGGTGATAAGGTCTCACTGCACACCAAAATTCAGACCATTTGCATCTTCCTAAGCCCAGTTAGGAGCGATTTACTTCTGCGGATATTTCGTGTTGTTTCTCCGCATCCGTCCAAGCTTTTCTGCCGATTCAAGACTCTATGGCTTCTTCCCACTATGTTCCCGCTTCCTACATTACGTTTAGTTTTTAGCTATAGCAACTTTACTTTTCTAAATATCCGACCACTAAGGTCAACTTTGCTTCCTGGCACGCTATCAAGAAAATCTAAACGCAGGCCTGTACACCTTACGTCACCGAATTACTGTTCCAAGTTTAGACTGCATCCCGCGACCCCTCTGGCCTTATAGCTAAAAAATACTTGTCGCAAATTCACCCTCTTTGCAGGCGGCCGCGAACTGCGGCTGGGTTGCATTTTGCGCCCCGCCCACCAAAGGTGCGCTCCGCTTCAGCTGCTTTTTAGTGAGAAGAACGGCTACGGCGGTGCTGTTGAAGCACCCAGCTTGTTAGATTTCGATACTAAGCTGGGAGGGGTCCTGCAGTGGATTTATACAGTACCCCGTTCAGGCGATAAGGTTTCACCTAAAATGTTGCACACATAATCAGTGGGCTATTTTTTCAAATCCTTACACTACTAGCTAATTCGCTTACCTGTGCGTCGGTAAGGCAGACGTGCTAGTCTTCTGTGAGGTAGTGGCTCTGAAAGAGCCCGGTTGAAAAAAAAGGACTCATTTTCTTTGGCTGTATTTGAAGTGCTTGGACAGCTTCTCCTGGAGGGGTTTGCTGTTAATTCCTCTATTCTTCAGAATTCGTACAAATTCTTCTCGGTCCTTGCATTCAGATTTGAGCAGTTCCAAGTCTCCATAGCTCAATCCAACCCTGGTCCAGAAGTCTGGAGTTGTATGGCTGAATTATTCACAAACTGAGGGAGACTGGACACATCAAACACCAAACCATTCTGTTGAGCGATAGCTGAAAGCTTCTCAACTAACTCTTGAAGTGCTTCCTGCGGAGCTGGGGAAACTTTAGTGAAACTCACAACTGGATGAGAAGAGACAGGAGGAGAATTGTGGTCATCATGTGACTAGATAGTGAGATCATTTAGAACTTGAGATGGATTAAAAAATGCTAGAGGGTGTGATTCACATGGTGGAGCAGTAGGAGTGGACACTAAATCTTGAGAAGGTGAATCAGGGAGCACTTTTGATGATGACTCCTGCCGAAGAGAGGGCGTGACATCATGACCAGTAAAGGAAGGATCATCAAAAGTATCAGTGGAAGCCCCACTATTGCTGGGACTTGCTCCAATCCTATGCCTATACAATATAATATATATATTTATTGCAGCTTTGATATTTTTACTTGAATATTTCCGCATCACGCGAGCGTTCTGTATTCTCCCATATTGTACGGTTTATATTGTACGCTACTTGTAGCGCGCGCGTAGCGAGTAAAATCAATGAAAATTGTATTGTAACCGGTTGAGAAAAATTTCAAAGAAGCAATAAATCACTTATCACGCTCGTCGTACAATATGGGAATGATATTTTACTCTCACGCCACATTTTCACTCGCCTTTGGCTCGTGAAAATATTTTGCGTGCTCGTAAAATATTTTCCCATATTGTACTCTGACTCGTGCTATAAGTATTATATATGTATGTATATATTTTTTTAATATTATATTTATTTACTTATTTCTTACTTCTTATCAAAGCACATTTCATTTTCCTCATTTCTGTGACTGCACTAATAGCCCTCTTCCTTTTCCTGGAAGGCATGATTATAATTTGCTGTTGAAGCTGGTTGTAACAACGTGGTCAAAGCTAACCCACCAGTAGGCTACTGAGGTTAGGGACTCTCGAGATTTTTGCCCCCGCTTTGCGCTCTAATATATCAAGCGGTGGTTATGCTTGCGAGATGCATGCGGAGCCAGGTGAGGGTGGTAGATTTTCGTGGTTGATAGCACTTAACACTTCCCACAGCCTTACCAACGGTTGCTATGGGTCTCCTCCCTTAAGTAGTAAACATGTCCTGAAATGCTTAATAACCCAAATTGAACAAGACAATTATTGGTTGATAATGTAATGTTTTCAGCATATCATAAATCATGAAAGGGCCTTTCAAATGGTAGTGCAATATTTTCGGAATCCACCTGTATACTTGAAGTAAACCTGAAATATGTTAAACAAAATATACATCAAAGTTTACATGAAAAATATTTCAAGTGACTAAGTATACCAAATAGACTACAATAATTCTGTACACTATATGTAAATCACATGTAAACTCCAAAAGTACAATTTTGTAAAACATTGAAAACTAAGGCTGTTGGCCCTGTGAACTCCACCTTACAATAGCTGGAAAAATCCAGCCGAGCAAATTATGTCTCTTCTTAGTCTGGCACTACAGGGAGCTGGCGTGGCTAGAAGAGCAACAACGTATGAAGATCAACTCAAATCCTGCAGCAATACAAAGCAGATCCGCTTGTGTGCCGAGCAGGTACCAGGATTGAAAGATGCAATATCTGATAGCCTCGAAGCTCCAAAAACTCGCCTCTACTCTCTTTTCAGGAGGCTTAAGCTCAAAGATGAACCAGTGCGTGAGTTCCATGCCTCAAGTGATTGTGATATTGATGCTTTTGGGGACGTGATAAGAGAGGTGGATGAGACACTGACACGGAATGACACAACTGCAAAGCTGCTCTTGCCAAAGAAGCCATCTTTGATAGCCATTGCAAGTGCCGGCATTACATGTTCAGCGTGATGAAATGTACAGACACCAGTTGCTTAGTTTGTAAACCTCCTCGTCTACCTGAAGATGTTTTTCAGTCACTACATCACATACCAGATCCTGTCCCAAAGGGAGAGCACTACCAAGATTTTTCCACAGCCTATGGCACCGAAAAATCTGAGCAGCACAAACCTTCAAGCAAAGGCAATTCTGGAAGCAAATCTCATGGTATGCCGTTTTCACCAAGTGCACAGTATGCCAAGAATGTGGGAACAGTCATCCAGTGCTCAGAGTGCTCCAAATGGAGATTGATGTATGCAAAGTCTGCTCTGAAAAAAAATCAGAAGTCAGAGTTAGAGGACATCTTGCTGGAAGTTCTTTATATGTGTGGTGATATTCTTACTGAGGTGGAACATGACGACGACTCTGTATTGAATGCCATCCACTTGAAAACGAACTTGTCCTGCAACTCACCGATTGAGATTTCGTATTATTCAGCTGGAAATACATTCGGAAGAGGATTTCAAAGAGCAAACAGAAGGTTACCTATCTGCATGACCTGCTTTTCTGGTGTCCTCTAACTCTGACTTCTGATTTTTTTTCAAAGCAGACTTTGCAAACGAACACGGCAGTTTAAACCAAAGGACTAAAAAACAAATGTCATATATACCTTTTTTTCATATATACCTTTTCATCTGGTTGTGATTTCACTCAAACAAAAGTAATTTTGAAACTTAAAAAAAAAAAAAAGAAGCCTCCCCCCCTCTCCAATTTTTTGAAATTTTCGGATGATGAACAAATTATTTTGATAGGGCCTAACTAATTCACTTACTATTCTACATAATTCCCGTACTCACGCAATTCTCGCCATCATAGTTTCTTAAGGAACCCTGCATTAAGCCTTTTAGACTTCTTTCAATTCGCCTGTAACCGGTTTATTCCATAGTGTCCCGGAGACACGCAGTAATAGTATACGGACACAAGCCACGCCACCTGACCCTAGCAACGCCTTTACCTGGCATTTTTTCGAAATCAGCAATAATGAGTTTAGCAAAAATACTGAAGTGTTGTAGTGCGTGGGCGAAGACGGCTTGTGCTACAGCTTCCAAATTAGGAGGAAGGCATCCCAAGGCCCCGTGCAGCCCACTGGTAGAATAAATTAGAAAACTTTAGATGCCACGTTTAGCCGGGTTTTCACAAATCCGGTCACATTTTGTTAGTGATATTCTTTAAACTAAGTAGCAGCTGTAACACACAATACTTCCACAAAACTGGACATACCTACACAAGACTGACAATATAGTTAGATAAAATTACAAATATAACTATGGCCATCTTTTTTGTAGAGCTGAGAACTTGTCAAAAAGTTACTGGTAATTCAGGTAGTCAGAACAGCGTAAATTTGATACTACAGAAGTTCCACTACACTGGTGAGAGAGTATCTATTCCAGCCTCTCTCAGTGGCTGTGCAAGGAGAGAACTTTGCCTCTATCCTGGGAACAAACACTACTTAATCTTTATTATTTATTTATTTATTATATTTATTCTGTTCGACTATTTTAATATTATCATTATTATAGTAATGGCGAGTGAAGCGGTAACACAATTGAAAATAGGGTATTTTTGTTTGTTTAAGCAGTTTGGACTTGCATATGTCATTTTGTACTTTGACCCTCGTGTTGTTGCGTTTGCTCCTTGGTCTACCCCTCCCCATTCCTCAAAAAAACTGAATCTTACTGTTCAGTGATTACATATCATTCAAGGAAATTAATTGTTGACCCCTTGTATTAGGTTATTTATGAATGCCACAAGACGCAATTAGGCCTTAAAAACATACAGTTAGACTCAAGAGTGTGAAGTAATTCTTTAACTTCATGTTTTTTGTAGTTGCAAAATGTTTTGGTGAATGGTTACTACGGTATTGAACCCTTTACTAGAGTAGCAAAACAACAACAAAAAAACTCGGCTATTTAAATAGCTACGAGTGTTTGTTGTCAAAATGCTAAACTCACAATGCTATAATAGAGACTACAGATAATACCAGTACTCAGGATATTGAGGTAAGAAAATAGTTCTGTAATGCTAGCTAATGTGTGATCATGAAGGCTACGAATTTATACTTTTTGAAATGATCTCACAGATTCTATAGAAGTGTTTCTTTTTCGCATAGGCTCGCTGCCCTCTGTGCTTAAGCACAACACTAGTTATTATTATTGTTGGCGAGCGAGACAGTATTAGGGGTGGATCATGCAAATTCAGGTATTATTATGTTTGATGTATATATATATAATATATACTAGTGATGAGCTTGAGCACAACTGGCGAGCGAGCCTGCCTTGTTAGTTTAAAAACCATTTACCACTAATGTGACCTGGTTCTGCCTCCCTTGTTATGGAGAATGCCCTGTAAGATTTTGTCAAACTTAAAAAGTATTCCTTTGACAAGGTATAATTAGCTAATGGGTATGATTGATTAGTATTTATCATGCCTTCATCAATTTTACAATTTTTTATTACGTACATTCAAGCAAACTAAACCCCACCCAATATAGAAGGTGTGGCAAATGTAAGTGCTTGATCGACCACTTTAAAATTGCTTTGTACACCGTATTGTGACATAATACACTTTAGCTTAGTTCATGCAAAAAAAAATTGTAGTTGACCATTGATATAATGTACATAATTACTCTCTCACATTACTTTCAGGAAAAGTGATAAACTTCTGTAGTATCCAATTTAAGCCATTCTGACTAACTCAATTACAGAAATGGAGCTCGAATTATGTGGGAACGCCCCCAGATAACCTCACAAGATCTTAAGGAATGCACTCCCTGGAGAACTGAACATTAGTTTTGTGTTTGTGCATTTACTCAGTTTTAGCAGTAGACCTGCGTCCTCATTTGTGTTTGCATGTCTTTTTAGTTGTCAGCTGTCTAACTGTAGTCGGGAGGAGCCAATCACAAACTATATAAAGGCAAATCCCAAGAATCATTCTTGTCTCACAACTCTAGCTGTCGTCATTGCGTGTCTTTAAGTGTCTCTTAGTTAATTATTATTATTAAACAAATTGACTGGACTAACACTGGGGCGCAAGAAGCGGCTGCTCACAGAGGATTGAGAACTGGTGGCAGCATACTACGAGTTGGGTTGAGTGTTTCAGCAGTAATCTTACACTGGTGTGCCAAGAGCCCCCACAGCCTGGTGACAGCGGTGGTTCGACTCGAATCCAGCTCCATCGAAGTAGAGAAGAATATAGAAGTTTCAGCTAACATTGTGAGGCCAGCCATTCTAGTGGAACAGAAGTGGTGACTGAAGAAGCTCCCAAGCTGTGTGCAGTGGAGTGGACTATCAGCTGTGTGAGAGATCAGTCATTCTAGTGGAACAGAAGTGGTGACTGAAGATACTCCCAAGCTGTGTGCGGTGGAGTGGACTATCAGCTGTGTGCAAAAGAAAGCAGAAGACTTGAATCTCAAAGGAAGTGAACTAGACATTATCTTGTGTTGTTGGGTGTATTCACTGAAGTTTATTAATTTATATATTTTTGTTATTTATTTATTTTTTCTCTTTCTGTCTTATTCATCTTGTTTATATATTTTTGTACAGTTTCCAAAGTCTGCGGATCCCAGCTGGTACTAGTGGATGCCGCCCAGGAAAAGAGCCCCAACCAAGAGGAAGGTAGCTATTAAAAGCTTCACTGAAACAGAAGAGAAGGATTCAAGCATTTATGACTCCAGTCAAATGTCAAGTGTGAATGTTTTTTGTGATAATAATTCGGCAACATTGGAGTCCACTCAACTCGTCATTTCAGAAGCATTGGAATTGGAAGATTGTTTATCAGCAAGTGGTTCAGTCGGAGTTGTCTCCTTAAAAAAAGAGGCAAAGGCTGAAGATATTGAGTCAAGTGGAGAAGACCAGGAAGAAAAGTCAAAGATGGATGCAACGGCTGAATTATTGGGGTTAATGAAAACAATGCTTGCACATCAACAGAAGCAGTTGGAAGAAGACAAGAAGGAGCGGAAAGAATCAGAATTGAGAATGTTGCAGCAATTAGAAGAAGAAAAGAAGGAAAAGAGAGAAGTTGAATGGAGAATGGAGAAAGAAAGAGATGAAATGAGAGACAGAATGGAGGCATTGGAGCTGAAGAGAGTGGCAAGAGAAGCTGATGCAGAGAGAAGGAGAAAGAAGGAGAGAGCTTTGAATAAAATTTCTAGCTTTAAAGACGGTGGAGACATTGTGCACTATATTCAGCTATTTGAGCTGGAGATGGAGAAGGCAGAGGCAGAACAGAACGAATATCTGAAGACATTCGTTAGCAAGTTGCCTCCACAGACATTGGATTTATGTATTGATCTAGTCCACAGTGCAGAGTCCACATATGGGGATGTCAAAGATAGACTGCTTGATAAAGGAGGTATCAGCAGACGAGAGCTAGAATTGAAACTTTTTTCAACATGGAGAACAGATCATCACTTATCAGATAGAGTGAAGATGGTCACTATTCTGATGGACTTACTGCGAAAGCTACTGATGAAAGCAGAGACCAAGGCAGAGATTATTAACATGTTTGCAGTTGCCATATATAGGACAGCGCTGACAAATGTGGAGTTTCCTTTGTATGACATGAGAGCTCCAAGTACTGAAACTGAGCTCATGGAAACTGCCATGACATTGAAGGCTATGCAGGCATCACGAAAAGATGAAGACAAGTTCAGACACAGTAAATATAAACCTGGATTTCATTGCGGCAAGTGTGGTCGTGAGGGACATAGAGCGTGGGATTGTAGACAGCAGAAAAGCTATGACCGGAAAGAAATAGTTTGCTATGCCTGCAAGGAGAAAGGTCATATAGCTCCAGAATGTCCCAACAAGTACAAACCTAAAGAATATGAAAAAAAAGAGGAGAGAAAAGGAGGAGAGGAGAAGACAAGAAGAGTTACAAAGAAAGCTAATTGGTTATCCATTGGCAAGAACAACAAGAAGTTTCCTTGCGAAGTTAATGGAAGGAGTAGCAAGTATGTACCTGACTCTGGTGCTGAAATAACTTTAGTTCCGGAAAAGTTGGTGGATGAGAAGCAGTACTTGTCAGATGTCATCACAATCCAGGGTACTACAGGCATTATGATTGATGTCAAAACAGCCAAAGTGAAGTTTAACGTACGAGGAGAAGAGTTTGAGGAGATTGTAGCTGTTGCACCACCTTCTATACTCTGTGATACCATTTTATTCTCAATTGAACTGGATGAAGAAGAAGCTACTAAATTGATAAAGAAGACTAACAGCAATCAGAAGGTTCAGGTGGCTACAGTGGAACGAGACGTCAAGTCAAGGAGAGAGAAGAGATAGATAGGCAAGCTATTTCCAGGGATGAAGAAGGAGCAGTAGCAGTCGCAGTGAAGGAAGACAAGGTTAAAAATGTGAAAGAAGAAAGGGAAGTGGAAGACCAGATTGTAGTAGTTGAAGAGGAAGTGAATGTACAGATTGAGGAAGTGAGTAAAGAATTAGGGGATGTGAAGAACTTAGCAGCTGAGATAGATGACTTGGGAATTGAAGTGACTGAAGAAGGTTCCACAGAAGAGGTTGAGAAATTGAAAGAAGAGGATTGTTTGCAGCAGCTGTGTGTTCCCAAGCCAGCAGACAAGGAAGACTTGGAGTTGCTAAGGAAGCAAACAGTGGAAGACCCAACCCTCAAGTACTGCAGATCTCTGGCAGACAAGAAAGAGAGGGGTTACTTATGGAAAGACGGCCTTCTGTTACATAAAATTTATAGTGACTATTATGATGTTGTAACAAGAATTGTTTTGCCCTCCTGTAGACGGAAGACGATCCTAGAGATTGCTCACAATAAGTCTGGACATTTCTCTGCACGAAGAACTAAGGAAGCTATTTCAAGGTTATTCACATGGCCTGGGATTGCAAAAGATTGTGAGGACTATTATTTGAAGTGTTTGAAGTGTCTGAGGAAGAACAAGAGAGGCAGTATGAAGGCTGAAATGATAGAAAGACCAGCTATTTCTGAGCCATTCGAATGCATTGCAGTGGATATTGTTGGGCCACTCCCGAAAGGAAAAGGGGGTTGCCAGTACATCCTTACCTGTGTGTGTATGTCTTCCAGGTGGCCTGAGGCTGTACCATTGAAAACTCAGTCGGCAAGAGAGACAGCAGAAGCCCTGATCCAGATTTTCAGTAGAACTGGTCTACCTTTGACTATGCTGACAGATCAAGGTAGGAACTTTGTGGGAAGAGTAGTTAAGGAGGTTTGTGAAGTGTTTGGCATAGAAAAGTTGCAAACCTCAGCATATAGGCCTCAATCAAATGGGGTAGTTGAGCGCCTCCACGGGACTTTAAAACCCATCCTGGCTAAAGTAATTGATTCCTTGGGGGACTGGGTGAGGTTTTTACCGATTGCATTGTTTGCTATCAGACAGATCCCCAATCGAGATGTCGGATTCAGTCCTCATGAAATGATTTTTGGGCGAGCTATGAGGGGTCCTCTAGACATTGTTTATGCTGGGTGGATTGACAGTGGTGTTCGTGAACAATTGAGTGAAGACTGGGTGTTATCCTTGTGTGATAGGTTGGAGGTCTTGCATGACATTGCCTATGAGAAGGGTTTAGTTGAGAGTGCCAAAAGGAAAAGTCAATATGACAAACATGCTAGTAAGAGAGAACTGAAAGTGGGAGACTCAGTGATGACTAGAATTCCTGGAAGAAATGGTCAATTTGAGGACTCATGGTCTGGACCACATGAGGTAGTAGAAAAGATGTCAAGGGTGAATTATAAGGTGAAAGAGAAAGGTAGTCACAAGAATAGGGTGGTCCATATCAATTCATGTAGACCATGTAGAGTAGAGTCCAGGGATATTTTGGCATGCTGTGTTGTAGCTGAAGAGATTGAAATTGAGAAGGAAATGGAGAGGGCGATTTTATCTGAAGAGAAGTGTGATGATTACAATGAAGGTGATGTAAAAGTTTTGCTTGACAAATTCATAGATGTTTTCAAGGATGAACCTGGAGATAGTGATGTAGTAGAGATGACCATTAAACCTATAGAAGGGTCAGGTGTGGTTTGTAAAAGGCCATATAGTATTCCTATGCACTTAAGGAAGGGTGTTGAGGAACAAATTGAAAAGTTAAAGAAGGCAGGCATTATAGAAGAATCTGAGAGTGAGTGGGCTAGTCCTATTGTTCCAGTTAAAAAGCCTGATGGGAGTGTACGATTATGCGTAGATTACAGAGAATTAAATAGTATTACCCCCTTACAACGCTACTACATCCCCAACCTGCCCGAAATTTTAGACAAAGTGGGGAATAGCAGTGTACTCTCTAAAGTGGATCTAAGCTCTGGTTACCATCAAATTCGTATGGAGAAATTATCAAGTGAGATGACCACTTTTGTATGCCCTATGGGAAAGTTTAAGTACACCCGTATGCCGTTTGGATTAAAAAACGCCCCGGCGGTTTTTCAGCAAGCAGTGGAAAAGGTATTGAGGAAGCACGGGAAAATTTCTGTTAACTATATTGATGATATCCTGATTTTTTCTGATGACTGGGAATCTCACATTAAGGCTCTGGAATTAGTTTTTACTGCTTTGCAAGATGCTGGGTTTACTGCAAAGTTTAGTAAGTGTTCCTTTGGTCGGAAGTATGTGACATACTTGGGGCACATGATTGGTTCTGGGAAACTAGCAGTACCAGAGAATAGAGTGTCTGCAATGGCTGACTTTAAGAGACCTGCTACTAGGAAACAGCTGAAGGCATTCCTTGGCTCAGTAGGATATTACAGAGAATTTATTCAGGGTTTCGCCAAAATATCATCTGTACTCACTCCTCATACTTCTCCGGCGGCTCCACGAGTGCTAGTCTGGGGTCAGCGGATGGAGGAAGCTTTCAATTCATTACGTGAGTCCCTATGTAAACATGTTATTTTATGTATTCCCACTTTACAGGATGAGTTTACATTGCACACAGACGCATCTGGTGATGGTCTTGGTGCTGTTCTCAATGTAAAAAGAAATGATGCTGAGTCTCCGGTAGCCTTTTGGAGCAGACAACTCCGGGGACCTGAGAAGAACTATTCTGCTTTTGAGCTGGAAGCAACTGCGATATTATGTGCCCTTGAACATTTTTTTTTTTTTCTTTATGGCACACACTGTGTTGTTTTCACAGATCATCGTGCATGCATGTCTCTGTCTTCCAGCCACTTGTTAAACAGGCGCCTAAGACGGATCGCTCTAAAGCTTCAAGAATGGAGCCTAACAATCATCTACAAACCGGGTGCTGAAAATCAGAATGCGGATGGGCTATCTAGACAGGGATGGAGCCTAGAAGATTTCACTGACCAATTAGATGATGCTGTCGGCAAAGACGTTATGGAGCCTAAAGATGTCGTGAAGAAAAAACTTGCCACGACTGATGCTGGGTCCGTCCCCTGTGGTGTTCGCTTGACCTGTCAGGGTCAAAGCTTAGGGGGGGCACATGTGGGAACGCCCCCAGATAACCTCACAAGATCTTAAGGAATGCACTCCCTGGAGAACTGAACATTAGTTTTGTGTTTGTGCATTTACTCAGTTTTAGCAGTAGACCTGCGTCCTCATTTGTGTTTGCATGTCTTTTTAGTTGTCAGCTGTCTAACTGTAGTCGGGAGGAGCCAATCACAAACTATATAAAGGCAAATCCCAAGAATCATTCTTGTCTCACAACTCTAGCTGTCGTCATTGCGTGTCTTTAAGTGTCTCTTAGTTAATTATTATTATTAAACAAATTGACTGGACTAACACTGGGGCGCAAGAAGCGGCTGCTCACAGAGGATTGAGAACTGGTGGCAGCATACTACGAGTTGGGTTGAGTGTTTCAGCAGTAATCTTACACTGGTGTGCCAAGAGCCCCCACAAATTAGTTTTTTGTTTAATTGCTCCCCAAAACAATTCAAGGCGGTAAACAATTCAAGGCGGTAAATAATTCAATTATAAGGTGATGTGGTCGTTAAACCAGAGGATTCTGTTTAGTGAAGTTTGGGAAGGAGTCGAACGCCGAGCTAACACAAAAATACAGAGGGTCAAAGTACAAAATGACATACGTACGTTCAAACATATAAACTAGTGGTGTGCTTGAGCACAAATGGCGAGCAAGCCTGATGGTTAGGTAACATAAAATGTTACTATTTTTAGCTTACACAAAAATACAGAGGGTCAAAGTACAAAATGACATACGTACGTCCAAACATATAAACTAGTGGTGTGCTTGAGCACAAATGGCGAGCAAGCCTGATGGTTAGGTAACAAAAAAAGTTACTATTTTTAGCTTAAGCAAACAAATACAAAATCACTCTCTTACCTGATTAATGGTAATTTTTGTAGTATCAAACACCAACCATTCTGATAATCTCAATCACCAGTAACTCTTGAACAAGTTCTCAGCTACGATAAAAATTAATCCAGTGTTATTATTTGTAATTTTAGCCAACAAATATTGTATTACTACTTACATCATTCTTGAGTATTGATAAATTCTGTAGTATCAAATTGAAGTTACTTTGATCATCTGAATTACCTTGAATTCTTGACAAGCTCTCACCTACAAAAACAAAATCAATTTTAGCACACAAATACAAAATTACTTTCTTACCTCATTTTCTTGAGCAGTGGTAACTTTTGTAGTACCAAATTTGAGCCAATCTGACTTTTTAAATTTACCAGTCACTGTTGACAAGCTCTTTGCTACAAAAAAGAAAGGCCAGAGTTAATTTTGCATATTTAGCTGTGTGTGTGTGTGTGTACACCAGTCAATTTATGTATAATAAATTATACATTTATTTTTATGATCTGTATTCACCTGTATCTTCTTTTTTCTAGTGTGTGTGTGTATGTGTGTGCGTGCATTTGTGGAATGAGAGAAAGAAACCGTGGACAAACAGTATGTGGCGCTTCCGTATACAACCTGAGAGGGAACTCTGGATCTTTTTGGATCGTGACTACTATGCCCATGTAAGTTGAATTTCATGTGTGTGTGTGTGTGTGTGTGTGTACACCAGTCAATTTATATTATACATTTATTTTTATGATCTGTATTCACCTGTATCTTCTTTTTTCTAGTGTGTGTGTGTGTGTAGTGTGTGTGTGTGCATTTGTGGAATGAGAGAGAGCAACCGTGGACAAACAGTATGTGGCACTTCCGTATACAACCTGGGAGGGAACTCTGGATCTTTTTGGATCGTGACTACTATGCCCATGTAAGTTGAATTTCATGTGTGTGTGTGTGTACACCAGTCAATTTATGTATAATAAAATATACATTTATTTTTATGATCTGTATTCACCTGTAGCTTCTTTTTTCTTGTGTGTGTGTGTGTGTGTGTATGTGTGTGCGTGCATTTGTGGAAAGAGAGAGAGAGCAACCATGAACAAACAGTATGTGGCGTTTCCGGATCCAACCTGAGAGAGAACGAACTCGGTGGTCTTTTTCGGTCTGTGACATCATCCATGCTGGGTAAGTTGAATTTCATTTTTTCAACTTACTGATATTTGGGTGTCCAGCTAGGGCTGGGGGGGGAGGGGGGGTTATGGTACAAGAATGTCAGTGAAAAGTAATGACGGGGGAGGGGGGGGGCAATTCAGCGAGGCCAGCTGTTATGTTACAAATATCATTGTTGTCTGTGTTTTTTTGGTATTGTATGGAGGTTCCGGATCCTAACCTGGGAGGGATCGTTCAGTCTGTGACACCATCCATGCCGGGTAAGTTGAATTCCACGTGTGTGCTTGTACTGCTTTTCATTTTCAAATTACACTTTCTCAATACAACGATTGTTTCTCTCATGTACAGTGTGGAGTATACATACCAGGGGTTCATACAGTGGGAGGCTAGCCCTGGGTTCCCCCCTAGAATTTTGGGAGTTGAATAGAAATGAACATTTAGGAAGCATTTATTTTTAGTCTGATATTGTATCCCATTATGTTCCTATCATAACTGAGCCATTTAGTGCATAGGACCGAACACTGATCATCAGTGTGAAGTATAGACTCGTATGCAAAGATGTGCATCAAAGTAGTGTAGGTTCCAAAAAATGGGTGTGGCGAAGTACACTCGGAGCCCCCACCCCAAACAAAAATCCTGTATGAAACCGCATACAATACATCATAAAGTTGCAATTATATAGGATCATGAATAATTTGTTGTTTGTATTACAAATATCTTTGTTGTTTGTGTTTTTGTGTATATGAAATTGTTTTGTAGTGGAGCTCGACGTCCGATGCATATGTTCCTTGTGGACACTCATAGATGTCTCCTACATGATCACAATCAGCACCAAACACAACAAACAACATATTTTATTGTTGAACTAATATAATATTGGTATACGATGCATCAAACAATATTATTTCTATTTTTTATTTTATTTTTATTGATGGGAAAAGTGAAATTTTTGGGGGGAAATTTTTTTTTTTTTTTAAGTATTAGTAGAGGGCCTAAATATTATTCAATTTTCTCAATCAAAAAATGAGGGGAATCCCAAACTCTTGGTCTATTTAATGATATATGGTTGCTATGGGGTTTTCCCAGCCAGCATCGAGTAAAAAAAATAAAACGGTAATGCTCTATTCCGCGGTAGAAGATTCGATTTTTCCGCGCGCGTCCAAACAATTCGGGAACGAGAGGGTTAAAGAGTGAATCACCCACTCAAAAAAAAACAGAGTTTAGAGTTTTGGTAAGGCATAGATAGACAAAATAAGCGTAAGGATCACAAACGTATAAAGAGTACATTGTGATACAGGGTTGAATGGTTTGCTGTGAATATAATTAAGGCTATAGAGCATCGTTGGCGGTGCAAGTGTAGTTGGTGTGTTTTGAACAAGCATGGTAAGATCAAGTAGCAAGTGATCTGTGGAGAAATGGAAGATTACTGCATTGAAAGTTGAAAGCTTAGATTTAAAAAAATATGAGGTGGAAGTGAGGTGACCGACTAAGTGTGGTAATTGCATACATTATGTGTGGGAAAAGACTACATCACCTACTAATAGAGAAAACAACAACAACAACAATAGACACTTCACAAGGTGAAAAGCTGTACTTGTCACAATGCCTGAATAGTGTCCATTGACAACCATAACAAAATCGTAAATTAGTGTATAATGTGGTGATAACCAGTTTGTTAACTTCAACAGCCTTGTAAATTTATTTGTTAACTCTGATTACCAAGACAGTTCCGGATTTTGTTATGTTTGTAAATGGACACTTTTCACCCTGTGTCAGCTCTACAAACTGGCATGTTAATTTCTGATTGACACGAAGTGTACTGTGATAGACAACAATTGCCAAAGTAGTTATCTTGCCTGTCAACGTCTTGACAATTTAGTGTAAATTATAAGAAAATTCCTTGTCAATGACCTGTTAATTTTCTCAATTATGAGCAACTGACTAGATAATTTTTGCTAACTTTAGTAAACTGGCTTGTTGTTATCAGACTACTCATGACCAATTGCTTTTAAAATTTTGATAAATCTTCAAACACTTTTTGATCATTTTGGTATATTAATACTAAATTAAACAAATGCTAAATAAATTTTATTACAATACAATTATAATATCCAATAAAGTGTGTATTTGCTATTTCTCATAACTTGCATACAGCTTATGGTTCAAATACAGAGTCTTGAGTTTCTGTATTACAAATAAATGTATATGCAGTTATTTAAACTTCAAGTCAACCAACCTGTATTTGATGCACCTTGTTCTTCATTTCCTAGAATGAAAACACAGATAAAGGTACAATCACAATTATAATTATGCTCACTTTCCGTCACATATATTATAAATGAGCTGCCATTTCTAGCTGCACCTAACAACTATCTAATGATCTTAAACTGTGATTAGTTTTAGCCATTCAAGTACACACAGTTTTCCATTGGTATTTTATATTTACAGTCGTTGGAAACTTTGCCCAGAGTTGTGCTAACAAACGTGAAAATGTTTTGATTATGGGTATAATGCCTGTACCCAATGAACCAAGCACAGATATTAACACATATCTGGAGCCATTAGTAATAGAAATGGAGAAATTATAGAATGGAACTTCTATTACAGTAATAAGAGCAGCTATTTCTTGCCTAGAATGTAACATACCTGCTGCAAGAAAAGTAGGTGGCTTTGTTGGTCATTCGTGGCTGCAATAATTGCTTGAAATCCTTTCCCACCCAGCACTTTAGGGATTATCCTGACTATTCTGGATTAAAAAAATCAGAATGTGAGCCATACATGCATGGTTTGGCAGAAAACACAAAACTGCTAAAACGGAGGTTCAGCGCAAACCATAGAAAATGAATATGGTGGATGCTATTTCCTTCTTTACGAATCACCATATTATTATAATGCTATTTCATTTGGTATTGTGGATCCTATTCATTGCTTGTTTTTAGGAATTCTAAGACTTTTATGAAAGTATGGATTTCACACGACTTAAAGGGTATATTCAATGAAAAAAATAAAAAACTCAAAATACACCAAAAGCACTATATCATGTATTAACATTGCCCTTAATTATTTTTGTCAAAATTCAGTGCAAACAAAGATATATTACCATGCTTTTCACTCTAAAGAGCCATTCAAGATTCACTTCCTGTTGTGGGCGGAGCTTCTTTGTGATGAACATGTAGGGATTCAACTGACCTCATGGCTATAGCTATATCAACTGAGGAAAGTAACCTGGAAAGTTCTCTAGACCAGGTTATAGTTCTGAATCTTCTGGAGAGCTAGAGCTATCCTGTGGGTCTTCTCCTTTTGAGTCTGATAATGACAGTGGCCCTGAAGGGATTCATCCATTCCTGTACGAGCCAAGTGCTAGTAGCAGTGAAAATGAAGGTAGTGATTCTGATGTAGAGGACTTCCCAAGACTAATCAATCTGAACTGGTAAAGCAGTGATAATATCTGTAAACTGTCTAGTTATGGTAGTGCATTGTGCAACAGGTGCACATGCACCAACTGCATTATAATGCCCACTGCAATTGAGTGTGTGTGCTGTAGGGAAATTGTACATCTTTCTTGTTGGGTCATTTGGTAACTGTTTGTAGGTATATTCATCATCCAGTAATTTTTTCATTTTCATCTTATATTCATACCTGTCCATCACTACTGTGGCATTGCCCTTATCAGCTGGTAGTATAACAATATTTTTGTTTCTTTTTAAATTTGTTAACGCCTTGTGTTGCTTTTTGCTGATATTGCTCTTTGGTGGCTTTGACTTTTGAAGGATCAGTGCTACTCCAGTGCGTAACTGCTGTCCATCTTCTTTGTTGAGTTTCCTTGCAGTACTTTCGGTTGATGCAATGATTTCAACTTTTAGTATTTTTTGACTGGAAACCGCAAAATTCATGGAACAACAAACATTTTCGTAGATTAGTTTTATCAATAAAAGCTAATGGTTGAGCATTTCCACGTACGATGTTCATTGGTCAAGCTATTTTGATGCATCATTAAAATAGCTAACAGATTGCTTTTTCTTTTGGATAGAGATTATATTGTAATAGCTAGGTAGTGCTTAATAGCGCTGAGGGTTCCCACCTTTGGTTCTTCATTATATTATTGTTTTGAAATTGAGTCTAAGAAGGACGATAAAGAATTGTTATGTATATTGTTTCATGAAATGAGAAGAGGTTTTTATGATAGTATAGTTGCTTTATAATACATGTTGCCCACTCATCCCTTCCCCCCTCCCGTCCGCCCCTCCCCCCCCCCCCCCACCCCCCCACCCGCGTCCTACTTCAAAGCAGTTTCCATTAAGCTGTCCTCTAGGTTGTCATCAGACTTAGTAATAACCAGCTGGGAATGATTGATTGCTTTCACCAAATAAGACTATTGTTATACACTATTGTGGCTTGATAAATTCTAATACCAATATAAGTGGTTCAGATATTTCAAATTTATACTAGCAAGAGCATGTAGAAGTATGAAATAATTTAAATATTCAGCAAGTTTAAAGTATTTATATGTGAAATTGACGACCTAATGACAGATATGCCTATGTTGAGTCCCGCTTTGACTTGATTATTTATCATAGCTAATATTTAAATCAGCGAAATGATAATTAGATATAGACAATACCTTAGGTACATATAAATTTTATAAATAATAAAATAATGATGTCATGATTCCATTGAATACTATAATATACTGAAATATTGTACTGGTATGTATGAATGATGCAAGACTCTGCATTTCTATTATAAACAATAATAAGTATGATTACAAATATTACATTCACAGAATAACTTTTTTTCTTGGTTTCACTAATTATAATACCAATGATAATACTTCAATTAATATAATATGAACACATTGTTATAATATTATTATTGACAAGCATGTTTTACTACTTATTTGAATTAAATAATTATATCCAAACACATGAAACAATGAACCTTCATGAAATTAAGAGTTTGTGACACTTTGACATAATCTATAGTACATCCGTATAAAGTTTCTGATGCCCCAATTTTAACTGATTCTCAAATTATTGTTTAATGAAATCAGGTAAAAGTTAACTACTGTTACAGGTGCATTTTACAACACCACAAAAATATCAGAAACTGGTTGGTTTCATTGTGATGGTAGTTTTTTTTACTTGATTGTGTTCATTAATGTTAATATTTAATCTCTGAGTGAGTGTGGCTGGCCTCCTGCCTGAGGTGGAGCTTCTAGAGTTGAGTAAGGTGTGCCACCTGTGGGAGTCATACATCTCGCTCTCAGTGCAGGATTCATGAGGAGTGCCTCGATCTGCTGAGCTGACTTGTTCTCGAGAAGGTCCCACTCATAGAGATGACGACCAACTTTGTTAAATTCACTCGTTATGTTCATGTACTGACTGATTTCAGTGGTCGTACCATTTGAGTTCTATTACAACAAGCTATTTGGTTTAACTTTGGCCCTCAGGTTGGAGAAACGCAACTTGCCTTAGCCTCAAAACTACAGCTAGAAGACAGCCTAACTTTGGTGGCAGCCTACTTTTGTCTTTGAGTTGTGATATCACAACTACAAGATACTTTTTTTTTCATTTTGAGGATATAAAGAAACATGCATCAAATAGAACAATAATTCATTACTTACTTGTCTTTGATTTCATAATTGTTTCTGCATGATATAATGTACTTCAATATTATAATAATCTTACAAGCCAAGTTATATTCAATTATAAGGAAATATAAAAGTAGAAATTTTTGTTAACATTTATAGCTTTGGGTCATCTGGTTGGTAATGGTCAAGTGGAAGTTCCAGAAGCAAAAATACAAGCATTAAAAATTATAAACTTCCAGAAACAAATGCACAGTTGAGATAATTTCTAGGTCTTGCAAGCTATTATAGACGATTTGCTGATTGTGCAAAGTTACTTCATGATGCTACAAAGAAGGAAGCACCCCTGACAGTAGAGGACTGAGGAGAGATGTAAGTATTTTAATCATTTATGTACTGTTTTGTGCAAATCATGTATGTTACATATACCAAAATCTGATGATCATTACTTGTTGCAAACTGATGCTTCTTGTGATGGTATTGGAAGTTGTTTAAGTGTTTGCAGGAATGAGCAGGAATTGCCAGTGGCATTTTATTCTCGTCAGCTGAGAGCTGCAGAAACCAGATATTCTGCTACTGAGTTGGAATGTCTTGCAGTGGTGGAAAGTGTAAAACATTTTGAAATATATTTGTATGGTCACCAATTCACAATTCAAACAGATCATAGAGCTTTGGAATATTTGAGATCAGCTACATTTGCAAAAAAGCCCATAAGTGCAGCTAAACTTACAAGCTTATGAGAGTTCAGTTTCTATTCTTGCTAGTGGTGGTGGTAAAGTTATGTGCAATTTGTCATAATTATACTCTGCACTCGATAGGTAACCACTAAGGTAAGTCTTGACAATGTGCTCGAGCACACCAATAGTAATAATTTATAACCATCTACTGCAATTAAATAAAGGTTACAATTATAATATAGTAAGTTATTGTAGTATTATATTAGATGTTAAAAAAATTGTATTGAAAAACAATTTACCATGTTGAGAGTGATCTCCATGTGGCATTCGATAATATGGATCTAAAGAATTATGATTAGGTAATATTTAATGCTTTAAACAATTATATATATGTAAATCACACTTACAATAATATAATTAAAACATATTATGTTTCTTTTGAAAAACTACAGAATGTTCAGTTTTATTGGAGATATCACAACAACCGCTGTAAAATCGAAGTATGCAAAAAATATTTTGTGTGTATATTTATTATAATTTATTTGATTACCCTCTTTATGATGGACTCTAATTGGATACGGCTCTGAAAAAATAGACTAATTGTTTATTATAATAAAAATGACAAAGATGACTTAGCCTTATGCTACATTGAATAAATAGTTATTTGTGGTGATTTTATCATTATAACAAAGTATGTATGGACTAAAATATTTAACATCATAATTATACAGTTGCTATTAATATTAAATACCTTTATTATACCAAACTGACAACTATTCAGATTAAAATACCTTCATCTTGAACTCCTGAAGTTAATGTACCTGATGAAATACTCCCTGTAAGTGATATATAAAAATATTCAGTGATTGTTCAATAATAAATTATGTAGTTAACATGATTTACTATCATATTTAACTATTAAGTCCTGTATCATGTCCTACAGTTTCAACTATTCATACATGGGCATTAAAATACTATGTATGGCATAGTCTTTTGTGTGACTGCATATCAAATAATACATCAATAATTAAGGTTTACTTTAGAGGAATGTAAAAATGAATACATCTTGGATTGATAAATTGTAATACTGATACAGATTTTAATATACAGCAAGTTGTTTATTAAATGGTAACATGTAAACCTTCTAATTGGCGAGCACGCTAAACATTATTGTCATAATTACAACAGCTTTCATCGAAAAATCATTATCCACTAGAATAACTATGCTAAGGTAAGTCTTGAGTAAGTATATCCAGTTGTGTGAAAAAAAAATACATTACAACTAATTATCAGGTTCAAGATTAAAATCCAGTCGTAGTTTAAAATTACAACTACTGGCAAATCATTACTATTTTATTTTTATTTGATCTTTTACTCATTCAAAAAGGTAACTATGTTATAAATAGTCAAAAGGGGGCAACCCTCAGAAATATCGCTAGATAACTGCCCTATCTCTCGGGCTTTTGCCGTCAGGATTGAGATACTTCCTTGAACAAATGGTTTAACTATTACATATTGTGCTTAAAAAATATTTTGTGTGTATAATGATTAGTATTTTTTTAATTTTGTTTACCCTCTGTATGATGGACCTTTTTTGGATCCTCATATAAATGCTCTGAAAAATTAGACTAATTGTTAATTATTTAAAAACGACAAAGATGACTTAGCCTTATGCTACATTGAATAAATAGTTAGTTATGGTGATTTTAATATTATAATAAAGTATGTATGGACTGAAATATTTCACTGCTATTAATATTAATTACCTTAATTATACCAAACTAACAATTATTCAGATTAAAATACCTCTATCTTGAACTTCTGAAGTTGATGTACCTGATGAAATACTCCCTGTAAATAATATATAAAATTATTCAGTGATTGTTCAATAATAAATTATGTAGTTAACATGATTTACCATCATATTTAACTAATAAGTCCTGTATCATGTCCTACAGTTTCAACTATTCATACATGGGCATTAAAATACTATGTATGGCATAGTCATTTGTGTGACTGCATATCAAATAATAATTAAGGTTTACTTTAGAGGAATGTAAAAATGAATACATCTTGGATTGATAAATTTTAATACTGATACAGATTTTATTATACAGCAAGTCGTTTATTACATGGTGACATGTAAACCTAATTGGCGAGCACGCTAAACATTATTTGTCATAATTACAACAGCTTTCATCGAAACATCATTATCTACTAGAATAACTATGCTAAGGTAAGTCATGAGTAAGTATATCCAGTTGTGTGAAAAAAAAATACATTACAGCTAATTATCAGGTTCAAGATTAAAATCCAGTCGTAGTTTATAATTACAACTACTGGCAAATCATAACTATTTTATTTTTATTTGATCTTTTACTCATTCAAAAAGGTAACTATGTTATAAATAGTCAAAAGGGGGCAACCCTCAGAAATATCGCTAGATAACTGCCCTATCTCTCGGGCTTTTGCCGTCAGGATTGAGACACTTCCTTGAACAAAAGGTTTAACTATTACATATTGTGCTTAAAAAATATTTTGTGTGTATAATGATTAGAATTTTTTTAATTTTGATTACCTTCTGTATGATGGACTTTATTTGGATCCTCATATAAATGCTCTGAAAAATTAGACTAATTGTTAATTATTTATAAACGACAAAGATGACTTAGCCTTATGCTACATTGAATAAATAGTTAGTTATGGTGATTTTATTATTATAATAAAGTATGTATGGACTAAAATATTTCACATTATAACTATACAGTTGCTATTAATATTAACTAGTGATGTGCTCTAATAGCACAAAATAGCGAAGCGAGCGATGCATATTCCCTGTAATTGTAGCTATTCCATGCATGCTTGGTGTGGCTACAAAACAATGTCAGATTCTTTACTTTGCTACCTGTTTCTGTTTCGTTTTAGCTCTCCTCCTCCTGTCTTTTTCGTTTCTTAACGCTCTCCTCACTACTTTTCTTCAGGAGTTTCGAACGCCCTCAAAACTCTTGACCGAGCGTTTCTAATGTTTTGTCTACTGGGCATCGCTACTTCGTACGGCGGGTAAACAAAACAAAATGTTGCTAAGAAGGTTACCCGGCCCGCGCAAGCGCGTAGGAGAAAGGGTACACACGTACGCCCACGCAAGAACAAAAACAATTTCTAGACCTAAATATATATATATATCCCGAACTCATTAAAGAGTCAGCTCCGCTCGCTTCGCTCACTTCGCTGAATTACCTTTATTATACCAAACTAACAACTATTCAGATTAAAATACCTTTAACTTGAACTTCTGAAGTTGATGTACCTGATGAAATACTCCCTGTAAATAATATATAAAATTATTCAGTGATTGTTCAATAATAAATTATGTAGTTAACATGATTTACTATCATATTTAACTATTATGTCCTGTATCATGTCCTACAGTTTCAACTATTCATACATGGGCATTAAAATACTATGTATGGCATAGTCTTTTGTGTGACTGCATATCAAATAATACATCAATAATAAAGGTTTACTTTAGAGGAATGTAAAAATGAATACATCTTGGATTGATAAATTGTAATACTGATACAGACTTTATTATACAGCAAGTTGTTTATTAAATGGTGACATGTAAACCTTCTAATTGGCGAGCACGCTAAACATTAATTGTCATAATTACAACAGCTTTCATTGAAACATCATTATCCACTAGAATAACCATACTAAGGTAAGTCTTGAGTAAGTATATCCAGTTGTGTGAAAAAAAATACATTACAGCTAATTATGAGGTTTAAGATTAAAATCCAGTCGTAGTTTAAAATTACAACTACTGGCAAATCATAACTATTTTAATTTTATTTGATCTTTTACTCATTCAAAAAGGTAACTATGTTATAAATGGTCAAAAGGGGGCAACCCTCAGAAATATCGCTAGATAACTGCCCTATCTCTCGGGCTTTTGCCGTCAGGATTGAGACACTTCCTTGAACAAAAGGTTTAACTATTACATATTGTGCTTAAAAAATATTTTGTGTGTATAATGATTAGATTTTTTTAAAGTTTGATTACCTTCTGTATCATGGACTTTGTATGGATCCGCATATAAATGCTCTGAAAAATTAGACTAATTGTTAATTATTTAAAAACGACAAAGATGACTTAGCCTTATGCTACATTGAATAAATAGTTAGTTATGGTGATTTTATATATATTATAATAAAGTATGTATGGACTAAAATATTTCACATTATAACTATACAGTTGCTATTAATATTAACTAGTGATGTGCTCTAATAGCACAAAATAGCGAAGCGAGCGATGCATATTCCCTGTAATTGTAGCTATTCCATGCATGCTTGGTGTGGCTACAAAACAATGTCAGATTCTTTACTTTGCTACCTGTTTCTGTTTCGTTTTAGCTTTCCTCCTCCTGTCTTTTTCGTTTCTTAACGCTCTCCTCACTACTTTTCTTCAGGAGTTTCGAACGCCCTCAAAACTCTTGACCGAGCGTTTCTAATGTTTTGTCTACTGGGCATCGCTACTTCGTACGGCGGGTAAACAAAACAAAATGTTGCTAAGAAGGTTACCCGGCCCGCGCAAGCGCGTAGGAGAAAGGGTACACACGTACGCCCACGCAAGAACAAAAACAATTTCTAGACCTAAATATATATATATATCCCGAACTCATTAAAGAGTCAGCTCCGCTCGCTTCGCTCACTTCGCTGAATTACCTTTATTATACCAAACTAACAACTATTCAGATTAAAATACCTTTAACTTGAACTTCTGAAGTTGATGTACCTGATGAAATACTCCCTGTAAATAATATATAAAATTATTCAGTGATTGTTCAATAATAAATTATGTAGTTAACATGATTTACTATCATATTTAACTATTATGTCCTGTATCATGTCCTACAGTTTCAACTATTCATACATGGGCATTAAAATACTATGTATGGCATAGTCTTTTGTGTGACTGCATATCAAATAATACATCAATAATTAAGGTTTACTTTAGAGGAATGTAAAAATGAATACATCTTGGATTGATAAATTGTAATACTGATACAGACTTTATTATACAGCAAGTTGTTTATTAAATGGTGACATGTAAACCTTCTAATTGGCGAGCACGCTAAACATTAATTGTCATAATTACAACAGCTTTCATCGAAAAATTATTATCCACTAGAATAACCATACTAAGGTAAGTCTTGAGTAAGTATATCCAGTTGTGTGAAAAAAAATACATTACATCTAATTATGAGGTTTAAGATTAAAATCCAGTCGTAGTTTAAAATTACAACTACTGGCAAATCATAACTATTTTAATTTTATTTGATCTTTTACTCATTCAAAAAGGTAACTATGTTATAAATGGTCAAAAGGGGGCAACCCTCAGAAATATCGCTAGATAACTGCCCTATCTCTCGGGCTTTTGCCGTCAGGATTGAGACACTTCCTTGAACAAAAGGTTTAACTATTACATATTGTGCTTAAAAAATATTTTGTGTGTATAATGATTAGATTTTTTTAAAGTTTAATTACCTTCTATATCATGGACTTTGTATGGATCCGCATATAAATGCTCTGAAAAATTAGACTAATTGTTAATTATTTAAAAACGACAAAGATGACTTAGCCTTATGCTACATTGAATAAGTTAGTTATGGTGATTTTATTATTATAATAAAGTGTGTATGGACAAAATATTTCACATTATAACTATACAGTTGCTATTAATATTAACTAGTGATGTGCTCTAATAGCACAAAATAGCGAAGCGAGCGATGCATATTCCCTGTAATTGTAGCTATTCCATGCATGCTTGGTGTGGCTACAAAACAATGTCAGATTCTTTACTTTGCTACCTGTTTCTGTTTCGTTTTAGCTCTCCTCCTCCTGTCTTTTTCGTTTCTTAACGCTCTCCTCACTACTTTTCTTCAGGAGTTTCGAACGCCCTCAAAACTCTTGACCGAGCGTTTCTAATGTTTTGTCTACTGGGCATCGCTACTTCGTACGGCGGGTAAACAAAACAAAATGTTGCTAAGAAGGTTACCCGGCCCGCGCAAGCGCGTAGGAGAAAGGGTACACACGTACGCCCACGCAAGAACAAAAACAATTTCTAGACCTAAATATATATATATATCCCGAACTCATTAAAGAGTCAGCTCCGCTCGCTTCGCTCACTTCGCTGAATTACCTTTATTATACCAAACTAACAACTATTCAGATTAAAATACCTTTAACTTGAACTTCTGAAGTTGATGTACCTGATGAAATACTCCCTGTAAATAATATATAAAATTATTCAGTGATTGTTCAATAATAAATTATGTAGTTAACATGATTTACTATCATATTTAACTATTATGTCCTGTATCATGTCCTACAGTTTCAACTATTCATACATGGGCATTAAAATACTATGTATGGCATAGTCTTTTGTGTGACTGCATATCAAATAATACATCAATAATTAAGGTTTACTTTAGAGGAATGTAAAAATGAATACATCTTGGATTGATAAATTGTAATACTGATACAAGATTTATTATACAGCAAGTTTTTTATAAATGGTACATTAACCTTCTAATTGCAGCACAGCTAAACATTAATTGTCATAATTACAGCAGCTTTCATCGAAAAAATTCTTATCCACTAGAATAACCATACTAAGGTAAGTCTTGAGTAAGTATATCCAGTTGTGTGAAAAAAAATACATTACAGCTAATTATGAGGTTTAAGATTAAAATCCAGTCGTAGTTTAAAATTACAACTACTGGCAAATAATAACTATTTTAATTTTATTTGATCTTTTACTCATTCAAAAAGGTAACTATGTTATAAATGGTCAAAAGGGGGCAACCCTCAGAAATATCGCTAGATAACTGCCCTATCTCTCGGGCTTTTGCCGTCAGGATTGAGACACTTCCTTGAACAAAAGGTTTAACTATTACATATTGTGCTTAAAAATATTTTGTGTGTATAATGATTAGAATTTTTTTAAGTTTGATTACCTTCTGTATCATGGACTTTGTATGGATCCGCATATAAATGCTCTGAAAAATTAGACTAATTGTTAATTATTTAAAAACGACAAAGATGACTTAGCCTTTTGCTACATTGAATAAATAGTTAGTTATGGTGATTTTATTATTATAATAAAGTATGTATGGACTAAAATATTTCACATTATATTTATACAGTTGCTATATTAATATTAATTACCTTTATTATACCAAACTAACAACTATTCAGATTAAACTACCTTTATCTTGAACTTCTGAAATTGATGTACCTGATGAAATACTCCCTGTAAATAATAAAATTATTCAGTGATTGTTCAATAATAAATTATGTAGTTAACATGATTTACTATCATATTTAACTATTATGTCCTGTATCATGTCCTACAGTTTCAACTATTCATACATGGGCATTAAAATACTATGTATGGCATAGTCTTTTGTGTGACTGCATATCAAATAATACATCAATAATTAAGGTTTACTTTAGAGGAATGTAAAAATGAATACATCTTGGATTGATAAATTGTAATACTGATACAGATTTTATTATAAAGCAAGTTTGTTTATTAAATGGTGACATGTAAACCTTCTAATTGGCGAGCACGCTAAACTTTAATTGTCATAATTACAATAGCTTTCATCGAAAAATTATTATCCACTAGAATAACCATGCTAAGGTAAGTCTTGAGTAAGTATATCCAGTTGTGTGAAAAAAAATACATTACAGCTAATTATGAGGTTCAAGATTAAAATCCAGTCGTAGTTTAAAATTACAACTACTGGCAAATCATAACTATTTTATTTTTATTTAATCTTTTACTCATTCAAAAAGGTAACTATGTTAATGGTCAAAAGGGGGCAACCCTCAGAAATATCGCTAGATAACTGCCCTATCTCTCGGGCTTTTGCCGTCAGGATTGAGACACTTCCTTGAACAAAAGGTTTAACTATTACATATTGTGCTTAAAAAATATTTTGTGTGTATAATGATTAGAATTTTTTTAAGTTTGATTACCTTCTGTATGATGGACTTTATATGGATCCGCATATAAATGCTCTGAAAAATTAGACTAATTGTTAATTATTTAAAAACGACAAAGATGACTTAGCCTTATGCTACATTGAATAAATAGTTAGTTATGGTGATTTTATTATTATAATAAAGTATGTATGGACTAAAATATTTCACATTATAATTATACAGTTGCTATTAATATTAATTACCTTTATTATACCAAACTAACAACTATTCAGATTAAACTACCTTTATCTTGAACTTCTGAAATTGATGTACCTGATGAAATACTCCCTGTAAATAATATATAAAATTATTCAGTGATTGTTTAATAATAAATTATGTAGTTAACATGATTTACTACTATTATGTCCTGTATCATGTCCT
>WLWD01004266.1_pt1 | contig 47806 bp, 36 predicted proteins | sample 6712731 | NCBI WGS metagenome assembly WLWD01 (sample SAMN12718690, study PRJNA576275) | sponge metagenome | isolation source: marine sponge | host: Mycale hentscheli | place: New Zealand: South Island, Marlborough, Capsize Point | collected 2014-11-01 | reverse complement strand
TAGTAATTCCATATTTGTTGGCTAAAAAATTACAAATAATAACACTGGTTTATTTTTTATCGTAGCTGAGAGCTTGTTCAAGAGTTACTGGTGATTGAGATTATCAGAATGGTTGATGTTTGATACTACAAAAGTTACCATTAATCAGGGAAGAGAGTGATTTTGTATTTGTTTGCTGAAATAAAAGGTCATAACTGCTATTATAGTGTTTGCATGAACTAAGCTAAAACATAGTAACAATACTTAGTTTTATGTTACCTAACTATCAGGCTCGCTCGCCATTTGTGCTCAAGCACACCACTAGTATATATGTATGTATGTATGGATGGTACGTATGCTCTTTAAACGCGCGCGCGGGGAACTTTTTTCTCCTAAAAACACGGCTATTTAGGCTTGACTCCAGTTTATTCTGAAACTACAGCATTAAGCACACCTTACTTTATACTTAAGCTCCAAAGTATGAGAAAATTCCTGCTAAAACGCTTGTTTTCAAGACACAAAAAGTTGATTCGACAGGTTACTATGGCATTGAAGACCCTTTTCCAGACTTAATTTCAAAACTTCGCCGTTTTATGGGGGATACGGAGTGCCGGTTGTTGGTTGTCAAGAGCCGTTGGTAGTCAGAATGCCGTAGTATTAATGCTAAGGAAGCTACTACTTCTCGAGGGAAGCTGAGATAAGTAAGCAATTCCATATTTGTTAGCTAAATATGCAAAATTAACTCTGGCCTTTCTTTTTTGTAGCTAAGAGCTTGTCAACAGTGACTGGTAAATTCAAATAGTCAGATTGGCTCAAATTTGTTACTACAAAAGTTACCACTGCTCAAGAAAATGAGGTAAGAAAGTAATTTTGTATTTTGTGTGCTAAAATTGATTTTCTTTTGTTTTTGTAGCTGAGAGCTTGTTGTCAAGAATTCAAGGTAATTCAGATGGTCAAAGTAACTTCAATTTGATACTACAGAAGTTATCAATACTCAAGAATGATGTAAGTAGTAATTCCATATTTGTTGGCTAAAATTACAAATAATAGCACTGGTTTATTTTTTATCGTAGCTGAGAGCTTGTTCAAGAGTTACTGGTGATTGAGATTATCAGAATGGCAGATATTTGATACTACAAAAGTTACCATTAATTAGGTAAGAGAGTGATTTTGTATTTATTTGCTGAAATCAAATGTCATAACTGCTATTATAGTGTTTGCATGAAGTAAGCTAAAACACAGTAACATTTTATGTTACCTAACTATCAGGCTCGCTCGCCATTTGTGCTCAAGCACACCACTAGTTTATTTATTTATTTGTATATATGTTTGGACGTACGTATGTCATTTTGTACTTTGACCCTCGCGTTTTTGTGTTAGTAATGTGGTCAACCCCGTCCCAAATTGCACTAAACAGAATCCTCTGGTTTAGCGATCAGTACCCGTATCACCCTAGAAATTGAATTGTTTACCATTTTGAATTATTTTGCGGGTGCAGTTAAAACTTGAAAACTTAAGGGACTTCCATTTCTATTCGAGTTTGTGACGGTGGTAAGTCAATGCGCTCTTTGTCATGGTTATAAGCCGTGCGCTACAGTATTTACTTGAAAATGCATTGTCCACTAGATTAACCACGAAGGTAAGTCTGCGTAGGTGCATGTCCAGTTGTGTCAAAGCATTGTGTGTTACAACCACTACTTAGCTAAAGAGTAACACAAAGAAAACGTTTAAATAACGTGTATTGTTTTGTTGTTGTTTTTTTACTTCAATTCAAGCAGTTGCAGAGAGTTGTTACTATGGCACTGAAATCCCTTTACCGTGTGTGCGAAATTTAAAAACTGGACCTTATTTTCAGTAGCTTCAGTGTTAGAAGTCAAAATCATTCATATAAAAATAGTATAGTCTTTAGGCTCGCTCGCCATTTGTGCTCAAGCACACCACTAGTTATATATATTTATCCTGCTTAACGTTTATTTTTTTTTTTGTAATTGTTTGACAACTTAGTCTTTGTCGGCGAGCGAGCGTAGCGAGCGAGACACTTACAGGGGTAAAAATGAAAAAATCGGGGATGTTTGTTTATTTATTGGCGAGCGAGCGAAGCGAGCGAGACAGTATTAGGGGTGGATAATGCAAAATCGGGTATATGTTATATATATATATGTATGTATGTATGTATGGATGGTACGTATGCTCTTTAAACGCGCGCGCGGGGAACGTTTTTCTCCTAAAAACACGGCTATTTAGGCTTCACTCCAGTTTATTCTGAAACTACAGCATTAAGCAAACCTTACTTTATACTTAAGCTCCAAAGTATGAGAAAATTCCTGCTAAAACGCTTGTTTTCAAGACACAAAAAGTTGATTCGACCGGTTACTATGGCATTGAAGACCCTTTTCCAGACTTCATTTCAAAACTTCGCCATTTTATGGGGGGATACAGAGTGCCGGTTGTTGGTTGTCAAGAGCCGTTGGTAGTCAGAATACCATAGTATTAATGCTATGGAAGCTACTACTTCTCGAGGGAAGCTGAGATAAGTACGCAATTCCATATTTGTTAGCTAAATATGCAAAATTAACTCTGGCCTTTCTTTTTTGTAGCTAAGAGCTAGTCAACAGTGACTGGTAAATTCAAATATAGTCAGATTGGCTCAAATTTGGTACTACAAAAGTTACCACTGCTCAAGAAAATGAGGTAAGAAAGTAATTTTGTATTTGTGTGCTAAAATTGATTGTCTTTTGTTTTTGTAGGTGAAAGCTTGTCAAGAATTCAAGTAATTCAGATGGTCAAAGTAACTTCAATTTGATACTACAGAAGTTATCAATACTCAAGAATGATGTAAGTAGTAATTCCATATTTGTTGGCTAAAATTACAAATAATAACACTGGTTTATTTTTTATCGTAGCTGAGAGCTTGTTCACTGGTTCAAGAGTTACTGATGATTGAGATTATCAGAATGGTTGATGTTTGATACTACAAAAGTTACCATTAATCAGGTAAGAGAGTGAGAGTGATTTTGTATTTGTTTGCTGAAATCAAATGTCATAACTGCTATATTATAGTGTTTGCATGAAGTAAGCTAAAAATAGTAACATTTTATGTTACCTAACCATCAGGCTCGCTCGCCATTTGTGCTCTAGCACACCACTAGTTTATTTATATATATGTTTGGACGTATGTATGTCATTTTGTACTTTGACCCTCCGTATTTTTGTGTTCGCTCGGCGTTCGACCCCGTCCCAAACTTCACTAAACGGAATCCTCTGGTTTAGCGACCATTACCCGTATCACCTTAGAAATTGAATTGTTTACCGCTTTGAATTGTTTTGCGGGTGCTGGGAGCTCCATTTCTATTCGAGTTAGTGGCGGTGGTAAGTTAATGCACTATTTGTCACAGTTATAGCACTACTCAACAGCATTTACTTGACATTTCATTGTCCACTAGACGAACCACGAAGGTAAGTCTTGCGTAGGTATGTTCAGTTGTGTGAAAGTATTGTGCGTTACAACTACTATTAAGAATATCACAAAGAAAATTTTAAATAACGTGACTTGATTTTGTTGCTTCTTTTTCAATTCAAACAGTTGAGGGGAGTGGTTACTATGGCATTGAATCCCCTTTACCGTATATGCGTAATTTAGCAACTCAACTTTATTTTAGTAGTTTGAGTAACAACAGTGTAGTTTAAAGCTCGCTCGCCATTTGTGCTCAAGCACACCACTAGTACTGTTTGAACGCATAAATGAGTCTCTAAGTAATAGTTACAGCATAAGTGCGCATGCTCTAACTATTTTAGATCCCGTTTACGCATGCCCAGTTTCCACTAGCAACATTATTTATCAGCATTTTCGCAGAAATGGCTAAAGGCAAAAAATAGTGCACACTTACCAAGTTAGTACACCTAGTAGCAATATAGCAATGGGATCTAAGGATATTAATTTTCCTCTGTATGGTTTGTACTAGTGATTTGATCATGAACTTCAGCATGAATTTCCAGAATAATTTACGTCATTATAGTTTTCAGTGTTATTTCAGCTATTGAAGTTTAACCAATTTCAGCAGTAACTAACTTAATCACAGTACACTGCTGAATTTACCACATGGCAAGTCACAATACCACTTCAAATTATAGAAACTTTAATTGAATAGTATGCATAATTTAATAGTGTGTCCTAATGCCTATTTTGGCATTATCTTATTTGCTACATAGAGTAGTCTGATATTATTCTTACTCACTATAAATTGTTCTTGATACTATTACATTCCTTTTATGTGTATGTATACAGGTATTTAGCTTCAATCTACTTTTAGCTTTAGCAGTCCAGGTATATGAGTAATAAAAGAGTTCAAAGGTGGGACCTATGAGTGCCCCGAAAGCTCTTGCTACCTTGTCAACTCTTTTCTCTCCTCCTCCTTTTTCCTCCATCACTGACCCACATTCCTTGAAGCTAGTTATACATTCCTCCTCTCCACCTTCCAAATTTATTGGCCTAACCTCATCTTCAGTACCTGGAGCACTCGTAATACACCCAAGGTTGACCCCATTGATCACCTTCTCAAATTTCACAGCAGCCTTCTCCAAGTTTGCCTGTCCACCTGCAGCAGCAGCAGCAAGCAGAAATTCCATTGTTTTCACCTTCGATGTCCTTCTTGTTTTGTCACCAATCAACTTCCTATCACATTTAACATTGCAAACTTCCTTTGTTTGATTCTCCACCACTCCGCAAAGTACAGGTTGAAGATGGTTGATGCTATCACACAGCATTGGCTCAAACCATTCCTCCACTTCAAACTCATGAACATTTGTCCATTCACTACTGTATTTCTTCCAACATACAGTCATGCAAGTATACTTCACATAGCAATCCAGTCGTATGCATTTTTGAGATCAACTTAGAGCACAATAATTTGGTGTGCACAAGCTTATCCTATGAGTTGCCTAGCACAGCAGATCATGTCACTGCATTCTTGATCATCTTCTTAGCCCACACTGTGTGTCAAGAAACACTCCTTCTGGCATGTTCGGCAGTCATTACTGGATGACCTTAGCACTAATCTTCTCATGTATGCAAGAAAGTAATACCTCACTGGTTGTCGTGACAAGTCACCTTTCTTTGGAAAGGGAGCAATGAGAAGGTCATTTCACCCATGATGTACATTTCCCGACTGCCTCACACTACCAAACAGCTCCATCTCAAAACACCGCAACAACAATACTTTTACCTTTCAAGAAGAACTCCACCCTTAACACGCCTCTACTTTGCCAGATTTTCCAACACCTCACCATCCGCATCAAGGCTTTCATCTATGGGAGAGTCTGACACTTCATTGATGACCTGTTTCTGGTAGGGGCTCCTGATATTCATCACAAAATTCAAGTGCTCATTGCAGTGATGCAACTTCACATCACAACCTAGACACGTTTCACCACTGACTACTCAATTCATCACTGGTCTCATGATTTTTTTCATGTTTTTCTGGGAATCCCCCACCAACACTACTGAGACTACAACCCCATCTCCAATTCTTCTCCAACCACTCATTCTTATCTCTTGACTGCCCCAGCCACAATTATCCTCTGAGCCGAATATCTCTAATAGTGGAGACATAGATAAGTAATATTAAATAAATTTTCAACATTAAATATTTCATATTATATGAATTGCAGTCTCCAATCTATGAACTCACCAAATTTGTCCAAAATTGGCGATATATCGCACTACTGAGCAAAATAATATAAGTAGTAAATTCATATGTAGAGCCCTTCATTCCAAAATTTGGTCTTTAAAGAACTAAACAAGTTCATAATGGATCTAAAAAATGCCAGCTTAAAGCAATTTGACATTCAAGTGAAAAAAATGCATGTTAATTCACACCTTATAAATTAAGTAGTACATGATGTGGTTGGAAAATTTTAAAACCACACATGCGATGAGTAGAGATGTCTTCATGTCTGTACCAAGTTTAGAGCCAGTAGAACCTGTACTTTGGAAGAAAATAACAATTCAGAAACGGACAAGAAAAACAAAAGTCTAGTAAATGCTGTTTTGATGTCAAAGTCTCAATAGTTCTTGCACAATAGTTCTTGCTTGCGTAAGTCGCGTTTTTAAGCTCCTCTATGGGGAGACCCAAATTAATGCAGGAAGGCCCAAATTACTGGTAGAATAGGTCCTGGGGGCCCCATTCTACCGGGTAAAATGGGCCGTGGGAGGGGGCTAATTTACCGATAGAATGGGCCTGGGGGGGGGGGGGGGGGGCCCTTTTATTAGGTAAAACCGGGAATGGTCCTCCTCAAAAAAAAGATCGTCGGAGAATTGCGGTAGGTATAAGGGAGGTAGTCTCGCGTAGCCAGACCCTTTACCAATCGCTACGCGGGAAAAGGGTCTGGTAAACTGACATTGAGCAGTTTGTTCAGTTCCCCTCGCTAATTGGGGAGACCTCAAACAATAGGTGACGTAATATCCTGTGAAGTAAGTCTGCTCAAACTTTTGCGCGTGTAGTATTTCTGTGTACAACTCTCCAACAGCCGTGTCAAAACTCTTCCTTTAGGTGATGCCATTAGTTTAAGCAGTGACTTGGCCTAGCTTTTTAATTTTTAACCGACAGCATTTCCCAGCATAGCTTTGCACAAATTCTGCCTACTGATCTGAACAATTCACGCGCCTGAAAATATTTAACGATTTACACCCACACTAATTGAACCACAGTTAACCACTTGCTGACTAAGCAAGAACAAACTGCTCTATGTCAGTTTACCAGACCCTTTTCCCGCGCAGCGATTGGTAAAGGGTCTGGCTACGCGAGACTATAAGGGAGGTGGGGTACTGGCCACTCCCACATTCACCTAGAACAAATTTAGTACGGCCATGTGTCCCGAGGCTCTTCCCTTCGCCACGCCCCCTAATTATAGAAAGTAATGGGTCCGCTACGCCGGAGTGAGTGTAACCCCGAATATCAGTGGATACCACCTCCGCCTCAACCTCAACAGTGCTTTTGTAGGCTTGGCACGATCTTGGGTTTCGGGAAGTGAAAATAATTTTGGGCTTAGAGGAGATCTCAAGCAGACGTGTTTACCTGAGAATTCACCAGTATATTAACCATGGCTAGAAGACCTGACAGGTCTAGATCCTTTAGAAGAGATTCTAAGTTACAACAGTATTACTTAGACCAGGTGGTACCTACAGGGAAGACACTTGGAACAGGTTCTTATGGCTCAGTGTTAGAAGTAAGTGACTGTTCTAACTTAGCGGCTAAAGGAAGCTTGAAGTACTATGCCCGTAGCTAAAAGTTTGCATGGATTTTGAAAATGCTTGGAAAAACCACACCCACTTTTGGTTCCTTCATTTATTCTTCTATAATAACTGCACCAAAGCTAATCATTTGTTCTGTGTCTACTATTTCAATACTATAGGTTCATTGAACACTGTTGATATTCTAGTGAAAAGCGGTAAACTGGTAGCGAATCAGCATCAGCCTCGTGTAACAACGATATACCCATAGCCAGGGGGGGGGGGGGTTCTGTCGAACGCCCCTTTTAAGTGACCGTAAGTTAATTATTTAGCCACACCTCACATTTAACTTATGGAGTGTCGACTTCTAGTCAATCGTGTCTAAATCGTAATGGAATTTTCTGCTATTTAGCTATATATCCTGGATATACTTCATACTCTATGTGTGGACGGCCTAGTTTGATTCCAAGCTTTTAGGTAAACATTGAGCTCCTTGACTAAAAAAATCGCTCTCGTTATGGCACTAATAAAGCAAGCTACGCTACAACTATTCTTTTTATGGTGTGTAGTAATGTACTTATTTAGATAACTTATAGTACAAAGACATATTAATGGTTCTTTGTTTGTGCTGTTATGAGAGTGTAGTTTTGTGATCAGGGGTCACCAACCCGTTTCCCTCCCTAAATTTGTGGGCAGGGAGAAAGGAATGGGTCTAGTAGCGCTCTAGTATCATCAACTTGTGCCGGCACCAAAATAGTGGCGCTCCAATCAGATTGCACAATTGTTGATAAAGTACATTCCTCAACCACACATGTAATGGGGGGGGGGGGGGGGGGGGAGCCCAGTTTTTTATGTTGTCAGCTATGGAAGATCAAGTGAAATGAAGAGCTGTTTAGGGAGTTACTGTTTCTGTGCATAAATCCAGAGCAGATGAAAGTATTGAAGGGAAGTTTAAAATATTTTTTTGTAGCAGCCCTCCCGACTGAATACCGAAAGAGTGCTTGCTTCGGAGTTTTCCACTTGTATATGACCAAGTATGAACCAGCCACTATTGATATTGTTGTTCTACTCATTTCTATTCTGAAAGATGAGAAAGATTATGAGCATTTTTGTTGACGATCTATTATTAGCAATGAAATGTTTTATTCTCGCTTGAGTTTAGCCTAAGCATTAAAGGGGACGTAATAAACCTCTGATGTCATTTGCACATGTCGTTAATTGTAGAGCTACCAGACCCTTTCCTTCCTTCCCGCCCACCAATTTAGGGAAGGAAAGGGTTGGCATGCCAGACTAGGAGCTGAATGTTTATTAGCCATGGCTAGAAGACCTGGCTGGTCTACATCATTTAGAAATTACAACAGTATTTCTTAGACCAGGTGGTACCTACAGGGAAGACACTTGGAACAGGTTCATGTGGCTCAGTGTTAGAAGTAAGTGACTTCTAACTTAGCAGCTAAAGGAAAGCTTGTAGTACTATGCCCCTAGCTAGAAGTTTGCATGGATTTTGAAAATGCTTGAAAAGCCACACCCACTTTTGTTTCCTTCATTTATTCTTCTAAAATAACTGCACCAAAGCAAATAATTTGTTCAGTGTCTACTATTTCAATACTATAGGTTCACTGAACACTGTTGATATCGAGTGAAGCATTAAACTGGTAGTGATATATCAGCCTCGCATAACAACGCTTCCAACCACTGTGATGAGGAGCTGTATACAAGCAGTGGATGTAACGCAGCTAGCTATATTGATGCTGTTATGAGAGCGAAGTTTTGTAACCAGGGGACTGAATAGTTTGGCATCGCCAACCCTTTTTCTTCCCTAAATTAGTGGGCAGGGAGGAAGCAAAGTGTCTAGTATCAACAACTTGTGCTGGCACCAAAATAGTGGCACTCCATTCGATTGCAGTATCATTAATTAAGCACATTCCTCAATCACATATATAATGCACCCAAGCTTATTCCACATTGTTAGCTATGGATGATTAAGTGAGATGAAGAGCGTGTTTAGAGAGTCACAGTTTCTTGGTAATGCCTGAGCAGATGAAAGTATTGAAGGGATTTTTAAAATAATTTATTTGTAGCCTTTTCGACAGGATATGGATAGAGTGCTTGCTTCCAGAGCTTGTATATGACCAACTCTTACCCTATAGTGTGAACAGCCACTATTGTTATTGTTATTCTACTCATATCTATTGTGAAAAATAAAGTAAGATTATAAACTTTTTTGTTGACAATTTTTCGTATTCACGAGATCTTTTACTCTCTTATACTTTATTGATTTTAACCTACGTGTTAATAATGACGTAAGTTTATACTGCTACGTGTTAATAATGACGTAATAAACCTGTGATGTCATATGCACAAGTCGTTGATACTAGAGCTACCAGACCCTTTCCTTCCTTCTCGCCTACCCATTTAGGGAAGGGAAAGGGTTGGCAATGCCAGGCTAGATGTGTGGTGTGGCTAAATTGTTTACTTCCAAGGGGATATAATCCCCCTTGGCTATGGGTATGATAGATCTCAGTTTATTTTGAAGCTTATCCATCATTGGTACTAATTTCTATATAGAAGTTTAAGTCAATGTAGTTTATACTGCTATCAAATAATCCTCATTTTTAACACTGAACCTGAGCCTTGTTTAATATATTTGACTGATAATTGATGGTATTTCAGGTAAAATATAGCAAGGTTTTGTGTGCTGCCAAGTGTATGCATGAAATTTTATTGGATCCTGGTAATGAAGGAGTTCGAGAGACTGTAGACAGATATCAACGAGTATGTCAACTCATGGCAGGTCTCCGACATCCTAATATAACACAGTTCCTTGGTCTGTGTTTCCTTGAGGGATCAGACCTACCTCTACTGGTGATGGAGAGACTAGAAATGAGTGTGGATGACCTCCTGGAGTGTTCCCCTAATATTCCACTTGCAGTCAAGATTTCCATTCTTACAGACACAGGCAGCGGTTTAGTTTACTTGCATAGCCGAGGACCTCCAATAGTTCATAGAGACCTAACTGCAAGGAACATCCTCCTCACATCATCTCTGACAGCTAAGATCACAGACATGGGAAACTCTCGCATGGTAACTTTAGAACCAACTCAACTAGCCCAAACACTCTCAAAGAATCCGGGGACCACTGTTTACATGCCACCAGAGGCTCTCAGTGAGATCCACAGATATGGCCCATCTCTAGATGTTTTCTCATTCGGACATCTTGCTCTCTACATACTAACACAGGTAAATAATGAACTTCAATATACAACATACATAATTAGTGCAAAGCTGTTAAAAATTCAATTAACGATTTTCTTGGTACTGTGTGTAAGTGTTTGGTGTTATAGTAAATAAATGTTCACTAATATTAATCTAGTTATTTAAAACTGTCATGTGCATAATTAGATCGGCATTTTGACATTATCAACATTCCTAATTTTTCTAAGCACACTTCTTTTACTATTTGTCTCCTTGTCTTAGTGAAACTCTTTCTCCCCATACTCACTGTTGTCTGATTCGTGTGTTCTATTAATGTAACCATCTTCACCATTTACCAGCTTTGTTCCTCATTCATTTGTATACAATTAGTTGAGTATACACTACTGAATGCTACTGCAGTACATTACCCAATGCAGCCTGGCCCACTTTTACTGCTGAGAGTGATTCTATTACTGGTCAGAGCAGGTCCTTCATGTTGTACTCCCTACCTTATACTCTATGTTCGTAGCCCGGACAGTTGTACAGTTGTACCATTATCCCAATAGTTTGTGAACTAAGAATGAAAATAATCTTGATAGTGAATTATTGTGATGTGTATTGATAATTACTATATTATTATAATGTTTATTGACTATCATACGAGACTCAATTCATTTTTAATAATTGTTTAGATATTTCCAGGAGAGCTGCTGTTGACTACACGTTCAGATCCTCACAATCCTTGTCGACTTATTGGTCGTTCTGAAGTTGAGCGTCGTGAGGTGTTCATGAACAACTTGAAGGATCAGTTATTGAAGTCTCATCCTATTCTAGTAGAGATGGTGACTAATTGCCTGCACAATCCTCCTCAAGAAAGACCTACTGCTGAGCAACTACTGGAGACACTAACACCAGTACAGGATGCAATGGAGAACATACAAGGAGGGAATCTGGGGAGGACTCTCAACATAGCCAATGTGTTAATCATGAAAGAAACCAAGGAAACGAATAGAAGAATAAAAGAACTCGAGGTAACGTCAATATGTGAACAACAATCATTTGTTAAATCTACAATAATTACATTACTTTTTACTTTGTCCAAGTTAACTTGTCACAGAGTATATACTTGAACACTCATATCAAGCAACCCAGCTTATATATATAGCTATAAAAGTTTTAACCCCAATTTTTTTGTCATAATGTTGTCAAACTATTCACTGATTGTACGTGAGTTATTACTATGCTGGTTGATTATAGACTATATATCAACTCTATGAAGGTATTTCTCAAATTTTGTTTTCTTTGTCAACTATTTTGCAATGCTATATATTATTTATATATTTTCAGTTTTAAATGTTGTGTATTTGTATTATGTGTTATAATAATATTAGATTTCTGAGAATAGATTAGAAACAGAAAATAAAGAGTTGTCTGAAGAAATTACAAAAGTAGAAAGTGACAAAAAATGCTCCAGTCTGCAAGTACACAACTTATTGAAGAGAAACATCAATTAGAGACAAGTGTCATGCAAGTACAGACAGAAAACAATCAACAGAAAACTGAAATTAATAAACTGAGGAGCCAGATAGCAGCTGAAAGAATTCAGTTAGAATCTCACAAAGAAGAAAAGCTTCATCTAGAATCTCGCCATCAAAGAGAGAATCAAATTCTCCAATCTGAAGTGGAGCGACTAACAAAGGAACTGGAGCGTATCACCACAGTGTCTATTAGCAAGAAATCATTAGTAAGTAGTTTGCATTCATGAACACAGTACTTTATCAAAATTAATTGGGTGTATATAAATAATTCAGTCATTCTCGGCTGAAATAAATATAGTAAAAGCAAATTTTTTTTTTTAACAGCCAATAATTTGTTAATTATAACCTAACTCGACGTTTCGATTTCTTGCCAATGTCCTCTTCTCCGTTGTGATATAATAACAAAATGTAAACTGGAGGGTACATCCTGAATGGTGATTTACATGCAGCATGGACAGCCAGCATCCTGGACGCTCAAAACCTATGTCTCTGTTAAACTTGTTATTGCCAGGTATCATCTGTATCTGTAAAACTTCCTTAATCTTCAACTCACGGTTCTTACTGGCTCTGTCTACAACTTTTACCTCTTCCCATTTAATGGGGTGATACTGCTGATGTTTTTGTTTTTTGCTTGAGCAGAGAATGAAAGAACATCATTATGAGAAGGTCTCAGCCATTGCTGAACATGCTTGGTCAAGGAAGCTCTACACATACAGATGACACCTGACAACAAAAGTTTAACAGAGATATCATAGGTTTAGAGCTTCCAGGATGCTGGCTGTCCATGCTGCATGTAAATCACCCTCCAGGATACAATAAACAGTAAGTGTACCCTCCAGAAATCTTGCTGCTTACATTGTGTTATTATATCACAACGGAGAGTTCGTCCACAGTTGGCCCCTGAAGAGGACTTCGGCAAGAAGTCGAAAAGTCGGGTTAAGTTATATCTAACAATTTATTGGCTGTTAAAAAGAGAAAAATTTGCTATTATATACATAATGTTTAAAAATAGTGGGACGAATAACATTGTAGTCATTAATCTATAGATGAATAATTTTAACATCATAATACTTGGAGTAGATGTATGTATATAATTAATTATTTATAGTGTAATTTGTATCAAACTTGTCAATAGCATGTGAACAGTAGCCACGGCAACAATAAAACTATATTTACTGAACATGGTATAGACATGAGTAATACTATACAAATTTACTACAGATAAAGTATTTGTTTATTATTTAGACATTCCCACTAGAACTAGACTGGAGGCGTGGTCCTGACATGCCAGTGACTATGAGTCTACACATCCAATCAGTAGAGATAAATGATACAGTGTATGTTGGAGGAGGATATACTGACAGAGATGAGGATGCCTACATAGTGATGGCCTACAGCAACGAGTCCTGCCAGTGGTACACTCTACCTCAATACAGTACCAAGTGGTTTGCTATGACTACCATCAACAGAAAACTAGTTGTGGTGGGAGGAAGAAGTAGAGATGCCTCTGATAGCAGTGAGCTAGGAGAGTGGCAGCCTGACAGCAACCAGTGGACACACCCCTTCCCTCCAATGCCTACACCTCGCTATGTGCCTTCAGCTACTTCATATAAACATTGGCTGGTGGTGGCTGGTGGTTGCCATGGAGTTTGTTTACACGCTAGTGTTGAGGTACTTGATGTATCCAATGTGCAGTGGTCCACTAGACCATCTACACCAACACCATGGAGGATGATGAAGTCTACTACAATAGGCGATACCTGGTACCTCATGGGGGTAGTGTGTGAGGAAGTGAGTTTGTGTCCTGATGTCTATAGTGTATCTCTGGAGGCTCTTGTTTCACACTCCTCATCAGACAGTTCCAACATATGGAACAAACTACCTTCACTCAACTGTACAGAATCCTGTCCACTCAACATTGGAGGATCTCTACTGGCAGTCAGTGGTTGGGATATGAAGAGTGTGAAGCCAGTGTCCACCATCCAGCGCTATGTCCATGACACTAATACCTGGGTCCAGGCTGGACAACTACCACATGCAGGACTTAACTGTACCTGTATTATGACACCAAACAAGGTCCATGTTATGGGAGGATATGATGGGAATAGCAGACTTAACAAACTGTTTACTTCTACTATTCACTAATTATATTTGTTATTATGGAACGATTTAGTACAAGTTAGCTATTATAATTTTTAAAATGTTTTCATTGGTTACTGTTTATATGTCTTCTAAAAAATAAAAAAGTAAATAATTATATTATAGAGTTATTGTAGAAGTTGGTTACAACATACTCAGTGGGTGTAACTGAGTACACTATAGATATAGCTATATTTTTAAATTTCTCACAGTTAAATTATAGTGCTATTTGTTGCTTACATTCACTTCACAACATGCAGTTTTTACTATGAATTACTTTGAATACACTTGTGTGGTTCCCTGTCATGTGAGGAGTCAATTAATGTTAGGACATAAATCCCAACCTGCTTCCTAGCTCACTGGTGCTCATACAGAGTGTAAGGGATCAAACTCAGAAGAGGCTCAACTTCCAGCACTCAGAGAGCTTGTCATGCGCAGGGCTAATTAAAGATACGGCAATTGTCCACAAAGTAATCCAGTCTAGTCTAACTCAGCTGTTGTTATAAGCTAAACTATATCTACAAACTACAAGCTGAGCAATGATTACTTGATACTTGACCCTGAGAGTAAAAAGATACAAGATGAGTTGATATGCATACAAGAGTGATAAAGTAACAGTACAATTCAAAAGTGAGCTCAGACCGATGGTAAAAATGCACACCAATTCTTTACTTCCAGTCAAAAATTAAAAAGTGATGGTGGCAATTGAACTGAGTAGGTGTGGTGTGGTAATACATAACTTTATGTCATCTCTTTCTCTCTCTCTCTTGGCCTGGACAATGAATGTTCTTTGCTTTGCTTTTTTTAAGTGGGTGGGGTGGGGAGGGTATTAGCTATTTCTTACAATAATTAATCACATAGCTAATTGCAGAATTTGAAAACACAACTGTGGTGTGTATTGATTACAACAAGTCCATAATCTTCACTTAGAAATTATTTCCAGTGTTCCATTTCATGATCTACGTAATATGTCTGTGATATTGTAGCATTTATAAGTAATAAACACAATCAAAACATGTGAAACGCCCTTAATAGAAGAAGAGGAAAAGAAAAACTGCCACACATGGTGTATGTCTTTGCTGTTGTTGTTTAAGTCTCATTTGGGTCTTACTTTGGTTGTTACACTTTGTAGCTCCATCTATCACTCATGGAACTCTGTTTATGCTTTATACTTGAAAATATCCAGATTTCCTATGCTTGTGATGTTTCAGGAAATGTATAGGATAGTTAGTTGTCATCTTACCTGCACATGTTGTATACCATCCATGTTATGTCTCACTGCTTCAATCCTGTAGCTTCAGGACACATCAATTTATGTTTGCAATTCATTAATACTCACACAGAAGACAGTCCAATTATTCTATTTATGTTCTATGGCAGGATAACACAACTTTATGTGCATTTCTCAGTTCAGGATAGTCTACTTAATTCTACACTCTCTTAATCAGTATTATTTATATAAACTGCATGTCCTAAACTACATGAAACTTCATAAACTCTAGACCTGTACAATCACTATGCCTTGAAGGACCATCCCAATGTCCTTGAGGGTAACGAGGGAGGCGTGCTTGGCTGTGTTCTTCCACTGCATTTTTCGACATCTCCACTGTCTAATGGGACAAGAGAGCTGGTGTAACCACAAGCACTTGCCTTTGGTCAAACACCACCGCCACAATAAAAATAGAGCACTGAAAGCCTATTTGAATACGTAACAACTCCTATAGAAGTTCCTTGGAGAAGAGGAAATACAACAACAAAAAACAAAACAAAACAAAAACAACAACAACAATGTTATACCTGACTGACTGTTCTGTCAGGCAAGCGTTGTCTACAATCTTTGTTGGGTGCTCACACATAGCAACGCCTGGGCGCCTTTAGTAGCGCACTCCAGCTGAATAGTAGCGGTTATCTACCACAAAGTCACGCCCCGCTCTGTAACAAATTAGTGCCCGTGAAATGCAGCTGTGAGCCTCACTCACCACTCACTCACGCGTAGTACTGTTAGGGCGGGGCGGAGTCAACTTACAATAAAAAATTCTCGCGCTCTAAAGTAACCAGAATCTTATCTTGTGTACTGCTCAGGAATGGACAAACTGCTATGGTTCAAATTTTGCCAGGGTTTAGGGCCACTAGGGGTCGACACTATAACGTTGAGATATTTTTAATGTACGGAATTTCACGGAAATAATCGACAATAGTTCACCTGGTAAGGTGAGTAAATAGAAAAGTGGTACTACTCAGATCAATTCAAGGATAATATCTCTGTCTTGAAGGATGGCATTGTGACATCATCTCTTGCTGCCAATTAAAATTTTTTTAACTCTTCAAATATTGTATTCATCATTATAAGAGCATTCAGTGAGCATCAAGCCATTATCAGCCTAAGACCACTTAGTGATGAACAGTGTCAGCTTCAGCACCTCAGAGTATCATGGCAGTTGAATTCATATTTGGTTAAAATAACGCTTTTATGTGATTTAGAGGACAGAGGATAAGCCAACTGTTCTCCCCAACAAAGGGGCAGCAACATTGTGGAGGGGTACAATAACTTTTGTGTCACTCATAGCAATAGAATTTATAAAAACCAGCAAGTATCTGCCATACCATTGTGCTTAAACTTATTTTTCTGTTTTATCTGTAATTGTATTCCTTCAGGAAAGATGTTACATTTTTTTAATTTTATTTATTTATGTTAATCTTATGTTACAAGAAATATTGTTGCTGTACTCAGACTTTGCAGGAAAAATTATCTATATCTGCCAACAGAAGAGGGATGCTGGACATGCTTGAGAAACACCATTGTAACAGAGTAATGCAGTCGGACAATTCTGACAAAGTAAACATTCATAGTTAAAGTCAGTCTTGTAAAGACACGTCTTGTGTTACCTAACCTAGTCTGGCGTAGCCGAACAACTTCTAATATTGGGGGTGTGGGGAAAGGAAATGGTCTGGGGACATGGCCATACCAATTTGTTCTGCAGCACATAATATTGCGGTAGTGAATTACAGTAAGCAAATTACCGGGAATGGTCCTCCTCAACCACATATAGAAATTCCTATACTGCCAGCCACCCTTCCAAAGCTAGGTTTAGCAAGTATGGCTGTTTTGAGTATTTGTCTAAATTCCTGTACGTGTCAGCCACTCTTCACAGCTAGGTTTAGCGAGAGACACGCAAAGCAGACCGTATTCAGTTGCCAAATACGTCTGATCACCTCCACCACAGCAGGTCTTTCAACTAGTCATAGCCAGTAGTCCGTCAGCAAAAGCTAGGTATAAAGGAGGTGGGGTACTGACCACTCCCACATTCCTCTAGAACAATTAGTATGATGACCATCTTTCCTTCCCCACGCCCCCCAATTATAGAAGGTAAAGGGTCGGCTACGCCAGACTGAGCGTAACCGTGAATCAGTCGATGAGACCTCCCCCTCAACCTCAACCGTGCTTTTGTTTGCGTGGCACGATCTTGGGTTTTTGGCCGTGAAATAATTTTGAGCTTATCTGAAGCAGACGTGTTTCCCCGGAAGGCATCATATATGTGACGGTTTTGGGAAAATCGGCCTAAACGCGGCAAACAATTTTTTACAGTATCCCTGGGTAAAGCCTTATGGGGTCGATTTTTTTCGAAAAAATTTTTTATGGCAGAAATGGATAGACACCAGTTAGCTCTAGCTTATGACGCAGTTGTAAGCTCTGGCATACTCTAGAACTCACACTAGGAGGCTAGAAACACTAGTCGGTTGGACTCGTGTATGGAGAGTTGCTTAGCAACGCCTTTACCCGGCGTTTTTTTGAAATCAGCAATAATAAGTTTAGCAAAAATACTGAAGTGTTGTAGTGCTTGTGCTACAGCTTCCAAATTAGGAGGACGGCTTCCCAAGGCCCCGTGCAGCCTACTGGTAGAATAAATGTGACCGGTTTTGGGAAAATCGGCCTAAACGCGGCATCTAAAGTTTTCTAATTTATTCTACCAGTAGGCTGCACGGGGCCTTGGGATGCATTCCTACTAATTTGGAAGCTGTAGCACAAGCCGTCTTCGCCCTACGCACTACAACACTCCAGTATTTTTTGTTAAACTTATTATTGCTGGTTTCGAAAAAAAACGCCGGGTAAAGGCGTTGCTAAGGTCAGGGGGTGAGCCTTGTGTCCGTATACTATTACTGCGTGCCTCCGGGGCACTATGGAATAAACCGGTTACAGGCGGATTTAAAGAAGTCTAAAAGGCTTAATGCAGGGCTCCTTAAGAAACTATGATGGCGAGAATTGCGTGAGTACGTGAATTATGTAGAATAGTAAGTGAATTAGTTAGCTACAGTTTTTTCCCTGCTGTTAGTGAAAAGCCCGCCAATAATTTCTTAGCGACTCTCCGTACACGAATCCAACCGGCTAGTGTTTCTAGCCTCCTAGTGTGAGTTCTAGAGCACGCCAGAGCTTACAACTGCGTCATAAGCTAGAGCTAACTGGTTTCTATCCATTTCTGCCATAATAATTTTTTCGAAAAAAATCAACCAATAAGGCTTTACCCGGGGATACTGAAAAAAATTGTTTGCCGCGTTTAAGCCGATTTTCCCAAAACCGGTCACATATGCTGGTGCCGCTGTCAACCAAGGTGGGATATCCCACCATAGTCTGTTCACTAAGAGTTCAGAAGCCAAAACTCCACTGGAGGCAAGATCGGCAAGAAATGTTTCAACTATTCGGGAGACTCTGTGTGCCACAAAGACCTTGAGTCTGTAGGCAGGAGTGTGTAGCCAGCCTAAGACAACTGACGAGTTTGTCCATGATACACAGAGTCTTCAGGAATCTCTAAATCAACACAAATTCTAGACAACAAGTTAGAAAGCAAGAGAGCCCCACAGAGCTCTAATCTAGGGATTGTTTGAACCTTGAGGGGTGCAACCTTACTCTTGGCAGTAACGAGGAAGGTGAGATGCATCACTGAATCCATGTAAGGATCTGTGTGTGATCTTCTCAGTAGAGCAACCAGTATAACGTGGAATGGTGTGTTGATTGAGTCGATCAAGATCAGCAGCCCAACAGCCAATGTTCTAGTGTCTTTTTTCTCTATCTTCTCTCTTCTCGTCTTGTTTCTCCTCTTCTCCTCTCATTATTGTGTTGATTAATTTGTGTATTATTAGTTCTTAAAAGCACTTAATCTTTGTACAAAATACCGTCAACAAAATTGTGATGTATGCTCTTCAGAACTTCAGCAATGTTCAAACCTTCACACGTGCATATAGTACAAATCATGAAATTTATACATAAATAATCCTAAAATATTGATAATTACTATTCTAACATTCAGCATAATTTCTATAGAAGATTAAGCTCTCCCCACTACTTTTAAGTTGGATAGCTTCAGTCCAACCCCCCCCCCCCCCCCCCCTGCTCCTGATGCCCACTATTTCCTACCACATTTTCTCAATTCATTGCAAAAAGATTCCACAAGGTCAAGGCTTAGTGTTCTCATAATGACTTGAGAATGGAAGCATTTTTGGAAGTTGCCAAATACCAGGAAAAATAACATTGATCATAACATTAAAAGTGAATCTTGTTACCACATGAAAGCTTAAAATTATTGAAATAGCCCATGAAGTTCACACCCGCTGCTGACTTGACTTCAAGAAGGCTAACATGGAGTACTTTTGATGGCCAACATTAAAAAGTGATTCTTTTTCCTCTAAGTAGAGAGAGGGAAGAACAACTGCAAGACTTGCATGCAATGAGGAGATGCTTATCTTTTGATTGTCGTTCAAGAGGGCTGTTTAGTGTGTTACTACCAGCAACACTGTCCTAGTTGGTGATGACACTAACCTCTCTGCCTTGCTCTGCTACCATGCAAAGCTTGAGTCTCATGACCTCTTCTTTAATCCTGAGCCTATGAAGAGCTCAAAAAGCTTCACATCTGGAATATCAAGGCCACCAAAGAAAGGCTTGGTCAAGACATTTACAGCAACATCCTCTTCATACGTACATTTCTTGATCATTTCTATGTGGGATTAAAACAAGCAGAAAATTCCATGAGTGAGCCAAGGCCTTCAATTCGAATTCAGTGTTATGCAAATGTATAATGGAAAGGTCATAGACACATTGGATTCCCTCCGACATAGTCAATTCTGGATGGCTTCTAAACATTTTATGTAAACCACAGTCCTTGCCACCAACTCGGTAGCAGCAAAGGATCATGGCCTTTGTGTGTACCTTCAAGTTAGGGAATGGAAAGAATCTGCTGGTGGACTTCATCTAGCTGACTGGGGATGGCAGGAGTGTGGTAAGGTGTTTGTGCTAATCCAAGTATCTCTACTTCCTGCTCCTCAACACTTGCTGCAGATATAATTGCCATATTGAATGTACTACTCTGAAATGCTCATGCAAGAAGTGTAACATACGTGTTGTGGCAACAGCAAGGAAACTTGTTGTATGAACAGGTCTCATGATAATGATGAGAATGAAGCATTTGATAGTCAAGTCAAAAAGATTATTAAATTATTATCACAGATAATTGAAAAATAATGTAACTCATTCATATTTTGTCTCTGACTAACTTTAGTACAAAATTTGGCCTATTTAAGAGCTATCTAATGGTATATTAACATATGGGAAATTTTTTTTACAAGTAGTAAGATTTACAACAATAAAGAGCATATTAAAGACGCAGTTAAAAGAAAACTATTCTGCTATTCTCTGTGAATATCTTTTTGTTTTTAAGTTCTAATGAATGCATGCTTCAGGCACTTGCTGCCAACAAAGGTGGCAAAAGAATGAATGAAGTGACAATTTTGAGATGTATTGACAAGTGATTGAGTAATACATTCATACTTGTAACTCTAGAAATATGTGTAGTTCAGTTCTTTCAGCGATTATTAATTAGAATAAAGTAATCTTGCTAAGTCTAGTAGTTGTAGCTAGTTGACTCCCTTTGCAACTAATACAACTCTGCCAATAGGTTATAGGCCCAGGCACAGATTATCACTAGACTGGCAAATAACTGTGGATTTTAGATTGTTACTATTCTACAAGAGCAATGGGAGATTCAAAAACTGAGATTGAATGGTTAAACAAAAAGAACTACGCTACCTGGTAGGTTCAATGCCATATGGCACTAGTGAAAGACAGACTCTGGGGTATAGTAGCAAGTCACAGAAGGAACCTCTGCTGAGAATATGGTGGCAATTCGAAAGTATGCTGCTAGGAAAGATCGTGCTCTTGTGATCATTGTGCTTGCTGTAGAACCTTCGTTACTCTACCTCCTTGGAAAACCGGAAGACCCCAAAGAAGTGTGGACTAAACTGCAAGATCAGTTTCAGAAACGGACGTGGTGGAACAAGTACCAGTTGCAAAAGAAACTCTACTCGATGAAACTAAAGGAAGATGGTTTGAAACGAGAATGTCGAAAACTAGCTCGAGATCTCAAGACTAACGAGCAGTCCAAGACTGAGAAAGGATATCCTGCTTCCACAGATGCAGATGGAATGCTTGTTGCAGCCATTAATCAGGCACTCAGTGCTAAGGCAGGTCATGACAGCTGGATTGTGGATTCTGGTGCCACATGTCATATGAGTAGTAATGAAAACCTGTTTGTTGAGCAAGCTCATGTTGCTCATGGAAAACACAAGGAAGGACTTCAGAAGATGGTTGAATGTTTTTATTATGACGCAAGTCATGACATTGCATGCACAGGAGCATAGGCCCCAAATTTCCGGGACGGTCCCGGATTTTATGAATTTGTCCCGGGTCCTGAAGACCCTCTTGCAAATGTATTATTGGTCCTGGAATTTAAACAACTTAGATTATTTTTTTTTACAGCAGCAATACACAAACCAGAAAATTCAGAATTTGAGAAGTCCACCACCACTAAGCAGCTGTTTTTTTTTGGGGAGGGAGCTGAAGTGTTAGAATGGCTTCTTTAGAATCAGAGAGTTGTTCTAAGGCAAAAAGGCCAAGAAGGAGCTGTCATTTTTCCATGAATTGGGTAGAAAAGTTCCTAGGCATTGCTACAAGTTCTAAAGGTAGAACAATTGACTAGTAAAATTTTTAATCAAATATAATAGAAACTTTATTATAGGTAATGGCTTTGCAAAGTGTACTTACTGCTCTTTGTGACATCAGTATGTCTCAGATTTGAAAGTGGTAGTGTTCTCTTCATTAAAGGTCTAAATATTTCAGAGTAAGTAATAACATATTAAAGTTTCAATTAGCACGAGTTAACAAGTGGTCGAGGTTTACAAGTAGTTGCCAAAAAGTGTGCAAGTGGTTCACAAATGACGTCCCTGAAAATTGCTTGGAAACTCTTCAAGTTGAAGTTTACATAGTAGTTGACAAAGTGTTCTTTAACTCAGCTGTAAACTCAATGTGTATGTCTAGTAACAAATTGGATAACTATTTGTTAACTATGATGATTAATTAAAGGATAACTAAATATTAATATATATTTCATAAACCAACACAAATAACATGAATAAGTACAGAAGCAAATAAGTAAATGTATATAATATATATATATATATATATATATATACCATAAATAGATTAATAAAAATTTTAATATCTCATAATTACATAATGAATTATTAATCATTTTAGATGTATTTATATGATAAATAAAAAACAATGATTCGGTTTTTCTAGTGTATAAAGCTTTGACAAGTCAAAGAAGGACAGTGATAATAAGACTAATTTAAAGAGTTTAATAAGTCAAATTCTATCTTTTATAATTCATAATCTTTCTCACCTTCAGCAATATGTAGGAAAAAATTCTGAGTAATTTCCATAGAATCTGGTATTGAACACACAAAGACTCCAATCTGCGCACCAGGAATATGGCGATTATGGTGAAGTGTGATGGAACTAGAATGTCTAGTTTGAAATAAGGAAGTACTACCAGAAAATGATGGAACCATATTTTTGCTGGGAAACCACCAAATTCCCTTGACTTGTGGTGAGAATGACGGTGAACAGCATGCCAGTAAATTTGTTACACAGAATAGTCCATAATCATCATGTCCAATGGTGTTCAAATGAATAAGTGAATTGTTACTTAATAGTGTCCCATTAATAAAAAATCCAAGCTCTAAGAAATACATTGAATCTTTATAATTAAGTGGAAATAATTTGCTATATTTTCACTTACCCTGGCTTATAGCAGTACTGATCATTGTATGTGAATAAATCGATACATATGGTGTGGCTCTATAAAGTGTATATAGGAAATACTTGGAAACTATAATTTGTTCTTGGAATCAAATTTGAAGCTTTGAATTCAAAAATTGTATCATCAAAGTCTTCTTGGTATGCAATATTTAGACCACTGTATTGCACTCTGTATCCAGTGATATTTGAATTTCTATGAACACATGGCACAGGATCCCAGGCTATATTGAATTTAGTCGATGAAACAGAAGTAGCTCTCAGGTTTTCTGGACCACTAGTAGGAGCTATAAAATAATGTAGTTAATGTCACTATATTGTGAATATTGCTTATTACTGTGCTAACAAAGTGAACTAAATAAAAAGTAGTTTTGCTAGAACATTTTATATGTATAACAGGGAAGTGTTACAATATTGTTTTGATTCATGTTATTTCGCTACATGAATGAGTTGAAGACTTTTGCACATGAATATTAAAAAAGTAACATTTTTGAATCCAAATTACGAAGACTTAAAATGGAATCATAATGTAATGTATTTATGACTCCATAACCACTACAATTTAATTGTATGTTGAGTAACATTGTGAATAAGTTAATAATATGGTAAAAATTTGGCTTACCAGCTAATGGAGTTGCAGTCACAAAAGTAGATGAAGGACTCTTACCAGCATTATTATAGGCAGTTAATGTAATTCTGTTTTCTTCCAGTCTTAATATTCGATACTCACGTAAATCCTTATTGACTCTTATGCTTTCATTGCCTATTAAGTTGTAGCATTATTTAACTGAATAAGAATAATTTAGCCAAAAGTAGTCAATTATTTCATTTTGTGGCATAGTCCAAGTCAAGTAAATTGAAGTAGGCCTCTCAACTGTTTGATTAATGACTGGAGCAGAAGGAGGACCAACTAAAAAAGAAATATATATGTTAGCTAAGGATGCAATATTTCTATTACCAAAATAGTACACATATACCTACAGAAAGTTGAATTGATCTAGACAATATTTTAGGAGTTGGAGTGAGGGAAGGTCCACTGACTACAACTGTGCAATTATACGCTCCACTGTGTTGATTGCTGACATTAGATAAGAAGAAATTACTGGCATACTCATTACGAGATATTCTTGTGGCTATTTTTCTAGTATAGCCAGTTGGTTTATTCAGTTCCATTGTAACAGTAAGTCTTATATCTGCTCTGAGGGAATAATTGGCGGTGCATGTAAGCAGAGGAGAATAACCAACGTAGACAACTTTGGGGAAGATTGAGAGAAGCAAGGAAGTGGGAGGAGGGGCTAAAACAGAATAATAATAAAAATAATTATGTAATATAAATCAGTGAAATTGTTATGAATAGTCTTTTTTTAAATATTACCAAGAAAAAAATTAAATATTTTTTGAGTATGATATTATGTACCTTGTAGACGAACTAAATGAGATCCTGTACCATTTATTAGTATGCCCAATAAATTGGAAGTTGCTGTCACTACGCAGGTGTAGTTTCCAGCATCAGAGAGAGATAGAACAGAAAAAAGTAGCAAGCGAGAGCTTGTATCTGGTAATAAAATTCCCTTGAAATACCATTGAAATGTTGCAGAATAAACAAAATTGGCATCTGAAGTTCTGTGGGAGCAGATTAGGTGATATGAACTTCCAATTGAAGGTTCAATATTAGATGTCACATCAACTTCAATGGTGGAGGGACCTGAAAGTATTTTATTCAATATTACAAACATAAGATAATTCTGTATTAGAATGACAGTCTCTAAGAAATAAATCTAGAATTTAAAAAAAGTTTTAAAAATAGCTTATGTCATCTCTGGACAATTTAACATAAGAAGAAGAATTTAATTGACATCAAATTTTTACTTATTCACAAGTCTTCATTTCTTACTTGTAATTTGAATCCCTGTACTTCCATTGGTGTAATCACTAGCAATCACATACGGATAAGAAGAAATTAACCTTACAGAGCAAGTATATATTCCACTATCCAATAAGCTGAGGACATTTAAAAGAAATTGATCCTTGGGCAAGGATACTTCTAGTTGAATTACCGGTATATTTTGGTATCGCTTGTGTAGAATTTGGTGGAGTGGAACAGCTGATAGTGTACTGGGACACGACAACTGAGTGAAATAGGAAGTTGCGTACACTGGCTGAAGTGGTGGTAGCAACACTAATGAAAGTGGCGACTGCACTAAAACACATGAAATACAAACAAACATAAAAACAGTGTACCCATTACTTTTATACCCATTCTCAGATTATTCTGAGTATGAATAAGCATAACTCAAATAAGCGTAAAATTCACTAAATAATAGGCAATTTGTTTGTTAGTGAGTTCACCATTAGAGGTCCGTCTGTAACATGTTAGTTATTGTACTCTGAAAAAAATACTAAGTGAGAATGGCATGAAAAGTAGTTAAAATTCAAGTATATGGGATGGAAGCTACTTATAAAGTTATGTTGCTATAATTTGACAGATTAAAGGTCATCTGCACACTTTTCATAGAAGATATCAGTTCATTAACAATCAAGCTGATCACTTTTTCAAATATGGGATATAGAATTCTCACACTTGAGCTTCTATTCTACATGTTTCTTTTCTTTTTTTTAATATCTATATAATTATGTATATTATTTTGTTTATTAATTATGTATTGCATATTTGGGAAATTAAACTATACCGCCCCCTCCTTCTCTCATATTTCTCTGTTTGTAAGGGTTTAGCTATGTCCTAGTGGAATGTCATACAAATGACATTTAAAAAAGAATCTATTCAATTTTTGAGCTTTCCGAATTATTTCGTGAAAACAAGTAAAATATACTGAAGGTTTTATATTGGTAAAGTGATTTAACCTCAATAACTTAAATTTCTGGTGAAGTGGTTACAATGATAATTAAATTTAGCTTCCTAACTCCTGACTAAGGGATTTGGTTTTGACAATAACCAAATGTTTTTTCAATCAAGCAATAATCTCAAAATAAACCTTTCTGCAATGTTTAATTTAGATTGTGTGGAGTGAACTTTATTCCAAGCACTCAGCAGCAGAACATGGAACAATGTTTCGACTCCGAAATCTTATTAATCGGTCTGTAGTTCCCACAAACCCAGAGAAGAATATGAAAGCAGTAGAAAACTTCTTTTTGCTAATACTCCATGTTCAATAGTTGCTGCTGAAAAACAATTAGAGTATGAATTCAGAGGTGATTCTCTTGCTGTAGTTGCCAAGTCCATAGTCAACACTCACCAACTGCTCCCATTATCGGATGAAGTGGATGATGGTGTAACGTACGCACGAGAATTATTGACACTGGGATTAATTTGGCTTCAATTTTATGATGCAGTGAAGGAAGGAGATGGAGACAGAATCCTGCTTGCGTGGAAGATACTGATTCCAGTGTTCAAGGCTACAAACCATGTGAACTATTTGAAAGAGGCAGTGAATTTAGTGTTACAGACACAAATACTATCTCAAAGAAAAGCCGGGCAACTGCTTTGGTCTAGGTGTATAAATACCCAAGGGCGCAAAGGACACAATTTGCCGTGTGATTTACACCAGGAGCATCTTAATCAGCGTCTTAAGGGTGTGCTGCGATCTGTTGGGCCAATGTCACACCAGAGGCAATAGTTCTGGCTGGGAAATCAATTTCAACTGTGGACAAGATCTGTACTTGTTTTGAATTACAAACATCTACATCCGGTAAAGATACAGGTGTCCATAATACCCCTGCACTTGGAAAGGACTTAGAAAAAATTGTAGCAATTTTAAGAGAGAAGGACATTTGAACCAAAGCAAGCACGAGGCTATGACACTTTCTCGTTTAAGGAAGGCATTTTGCAAAGAAACACTGCTTCAAAAGAACAAGTTTTGAAAAAGGTGGAAGCTTTAGTTAAATCTTACTAGTCAATTGATTAAATTTATTTATTAATTAATGAAATATTGCTGGTATAAAATTAATATAATTCAAAGGCTAAGACAAAAGTTTACATTTAGTACATATACAATGGCTAGCACAAACATCACAACATGTACATAAATCAGTTCTTGCTAATGTTTCAAAACCAATAAAATCTTGAAATAACAATTGTCTCCTACATGTAAGCTTATTATTCACATAAGTCTTCATTCTTTCAGACGAATAGTGACCTTCTTTCCTTGATGCAATACAGCTACTGCTCTACGTCCATCCCTACCGGCTCTTCCTGTCTCTTGTACATATTCCTCAATACAACTAGGTAACCCCCAATGAATAATGCGATCAATATCGGGACAGTCAATACCCATACCAAATGAAATAGTTGCTATAACTATCCTTAATATACTGTTCACTTCACAAAACCGATCTATAATTTCCTCTCTTCTTGCTGGCTTTGACACACGTGTATATATCTCTACCATGCGAAACTCTGATATATCAGGATATCCAGGAGGTTCTGTTAGTTCACTTTCAAGCATCTCACGCAAACTAAAATACAAATTTGCGGCAGAAAATGACAGTTTTTGGAAATTTCACTCGTTTTTCAATAAGTTCTTCTCCTAGTTTTGTGGCCAGTTCAATAACTTTTACTGGTTGAACAACCCTGTAGAATATGTTTGTTCTTTCAGGAGACTTGACTATTAACTTCGGGTTCTGTAGTGCCAGTTTCTCTGAAATAGTTTCATATGTGTTTTATGTTGATGTTGCTGTCAGAGCCATAATGTTAACATGGGGAGGTATTACACTACGAAGATTTCCAATCTCAGCAAAACCAATACAAAACTCATCACCCCAAGTTTGAATACAGTGAGCTTCATCAACTACTAGGGCCACAAGATTTTCTTTATAAACTTGCCGAAGTAACATTCTGCGGTATTTTGTGTTCTCAATTAAATTCTCTGGGCTGACATAAACAAGCTGAGATTCTCCATTAAGTATTCTCTTCTGGGCTTCATCATCAGTCTGAGCTTCTCCTACAAAATCTGTCTTGAGCCCTTTCGGTGAAAACTTTGCTGTCTGATCCACCATTATGGATGTAAGTGGGCTAATGCAGACCAATATGCTGGGAGAAGCTGCTGGTCCTGCAAAATACTGTAAATAACTCTGATGTTAACTTATTGCTAGCACTACTCACCCCTCAGTTGGTCAAAGACATAGGGTAGCATGGCATATATAATGGATTTGCCATAGCCAGTAGGCAGAGCAACAAAAGTATCTTGCTGCTTGGCAAAACTTTTCATAGCTTCCATCTGCAAATCTTTCAAATAAGCTAGTCCAAGCCGCTGCTTAGCGTAAAGAATAGCACCATCTATAAGAGTAGCTCCTGACATCTCTTCAGTTTCGCCCGGTTAGAATGTTGCGCACACAATAATACAACGCAAAAGTTTGAGCAGTACTACGTCACAGGATATGCCCTCATTACACGTCACCTATTGTTTGTGGTCTCCCCAATTAGCGAGGGGAACTGAACAAACTGCTCAATGTCAGTCTCACAGACCCTTTTCCTCCGTAGCGATTGGTAAAGGGTCTGGCTACGCGAGACTATTTACTCCCCGCCAAACTACTTGAAGCCATACACCGATAACTACCACAAGATCTGGTAAGGGAAACCGGGTAAGAAACACGCCCCCTAATTTGTTAAATATTGGTGCGGCATGGCCGCACTGGCCGCAGTAGTTCCGACGCCCCTGCGCCGTCCGCAAACGCTGCAGTTACATCCAGGTCGCCAGTAATTTCAGCGGGCTAAAATCACCTGAACCATAATTACCGCGTAATCAAAGCTATATTACCGCAGTGGTTACACTTGTGCTGACAGTACAAGACCAAACGCATACTGAACTTGACCAGACCCTTTCTTTCTCTTCGTATTGGGTAAAGGGTCTGGCCCGCGAGACTGCATGTACCTTACATGTTCAATCTTAATCATATTCATGATTCTGATTATTACCACTGGCCTCTGCCCTTAGTTAAACTCTTTTTATGTTCTGCTGTTCATGTATCATTGTTGTATGATTGCCCAAACCTATTGAGTTGCTATCAGTAGGAGTGCGCACTTTAGGCAAGCTTAGACAAGGCTGCAAGCTAACGCCAGCGGCTGCGTCTTGCTTACTGCCAGCGCCAGCGGAGTCGTACAGTCTGGTTGTTCAATATTAAGGGGCGTGTCCGTCACTGGGCCTGTTCAGAAAGTATACAAAAAATACACAAAATGAGCAATCTCAGCTGTAATTACAGTAATTCAACTTCAAACACGATAGTTCATTTGTTTCTATTATTACTAGCTGTCTCACTTCCTTCTACTTCAAACAGCAGTAAGATGAATGTTATGTATTCTGATAGTTACCTACTGTGTAAATATTGTCATTCTTTCTTTGGAAAGTTTGAAATAAAACAAGATGGGAGCACTTACATTGAATTCAGGAACACTCAGCAGTTTGTCTGAGCTTAAACGAATAGGTCTTCTGACTCTCTTTCAAATTTTCATTATTGTCATTGATGTGCATCATATTTTCTTACACAATTTTTATATTTGTCCAGATATCCAAGGTGAGTGCAGAATCACTTCAGGCAATGCCAATGCGATAGGAACTGCATATTATGAAGGCACACAGCTAAGAAGCATTTATAGCTGTACGTCAACCACAAGCAACAGCGATTACCACCTCCATGTTATTGGTGTATATGAAGCGGGTTCGGGACACTTTTCCAACTATCATCCCACTTACACTTCTAATGTATGCTTAAATATTAATGGGTCACTCTCAGATAAGCCACTAATCATAGTGCTGTCCACCTACGAGCCAGTCCAATGGGTCCTCCACATACCAGAAGGATTAGTCGTCAATAAAGTAATACTGGTAAAGGAATACTAGATAAATGCTCCCTACTACATATATGTATACCAAATCTGTAGAATCAAGTTGATTAAGTGCAAGCATTGGAAAGTGAAAAATGTAACCTTTTAGCATGCACGTGCTAATTATGTCAATGAATGTTTTTTTTATCAGCAAGTAATTACATTTTGATTGGCCTACGAGACAATTATCTAAAGTCACAGCATCAAATTCAGTTTGAGTCATCAGTTCAACCTTATTTTAGTAGCTATTTGATTTTTTCTTATCATTTCAATGAGCCACTATATTAAAATAATTCCTAATCTCAGTTCAGTGACTGCACATGTAACTAATTGTTTTGCAGTGTTCTTACCACAACACTTCAGTGTTATTTCCAGAAAATAGTGCGCTTCAAGTGGAGAGAGGTCCTCGTCTTTTTGGCTATGGATCTGACAGTGGAGGTGGTCGTACAGCAAAACTTCTACAATACCTTTCTAACTCACTGGGTCCTGTCTCTTCATTCACTGGAACATATCAGGCTGACAAATGGTTTATTAAACTACCTGGAATGTTCGGCAATAGTACAAGGACTCTAGGTCATGAATCTCCTGAATTATGTGTGTACACCAAGGGTATGTGACATAGCAATGATGTTGTCTTAATATACTTCAGTCAAAGAAATAATATGTGTGATTTATTTTTAATACTTGAAGGACACAATGTTAATATGATTCCTTCAGGAACTCTCAGGCTTAACATTATTGGTGAAATAGAACTTAAATTTCAAACTTCATAACACCTACATTCAAATAATGAAACTATGTCTCTATCTTTTATTATTATAATTGCCTTCATTGTTTTGAGAATAAGTGAACTTCACAGTAACAATTATAACAATATTGAAACATAAATAATATCGTGTGAATTATTATTAATGATAAGTTATGATAACTGTCCATGCAATTTACGCGGATCAATATCAAACCATTGTGAGTCATGTTGTGATAACTTCAGAACTTTAATGAATATGATATTCAGCTTGAAGCATGCAGCCAAATAAAGCTGATGACTATGAGAGCATTGCCTTAGAATGATTTCTGCAGTACAAGATTTAACGTGTACTCATTATAGCTACCATGTATTTTCCAAAGGTGTCTACTTAGAGAGTTACAAAAATAATTCTGAGTGAAAGTAGATATGAAAACACTGATTGAATAATGCCATGTGTATCAAAGAAGTGATTATATTAAGATGATTATAAGACTCGGCCATTTAGTGTTTCAACAAACATGCCCAAAATAATGAAACAAGCAATTTAAAAAAATTACATACAAACAATTATCTTAGAAAAAAACTACCTATTGCAGTCTGCATTTATGGTCTTCTTTCCTGGTGGTAAGAACCTCTTTCAATTGTTTCTCAATTATTTCATATTATATTACGTACCATGCAGGTTTAACCACTATAGAAATCAGTGACTATGAATACTTCTAGGCAGCTGCAAGTGTTTCTACACGTTCCGCTAGTCTTTCTTCTTAATTTTTTTGCAGGTGGCTAATTGATTTCATATTCAAAGCCAGTTTATTCTCCCTTGAACCTAGTCTCAGTTGAAATATCACAGGCTTCGTGGGACGAATAAATGACAAATCCAATAGCTTTGTTATGGCCTTACATAGGGAAGCAGTCAACAATATTGGCTAAAGTAGCTAATTCAGACATGGGCTGCGATTTTGTAATTTTGCTAGGATCACTTTCTGAATGTAGTTTAACATAGTTAAATGTAGTTGACGGAGACGTATCCCACACGTCACGAACATGCATGTAAGGTTGATGAAGAACCCTGAGTACTGCGACCATGCGCAAAGCATTTATTATTATTATTATTTTATTATTATTATATTGTTATTATTGTAGCTATTGTTAGTTATTTTGGTATGGTGGTGGCTGCGGTGCTATTATTATTGTTGTGATATTAGCTATTACAATCATTATCATTCTCATGACCATCACCTTCATCACAATCATCAAACCTCCTTTTTTGAAATAGTTGTTGCTGTTGCTATTGAATTTATGTGCATCATATTTTCTTACACAATTTTATGTTTGTCCAGATATCCAAGGTGAGTGCAGAATCACTTCAGGCAATGCCAATGCGATAGGAACTGCATATTTTGAAGGCACACAGCTAAGAAGCGTTTATAGCTGTACGTCAACCACAAGCAACAGCGATTACCATCTCCATGTTATTGGTGTATATGAAGCGGGTTCGGGACACTCTTCCCACTATCATCCCACTTACACTTCTAATGTATGCTTAAATATTAATGGGTCACTCTCAGATAAGCCACTAATCATAGTGCTGTCCACCTACGAGCCAGTCCAATGGGTCCTCCACATACCAGAAGGATTAGTCGTCAATAAAGTAATACTGGTAAAGGAATACTAGATAAATGCTCCCTACTACATATATGTATACCAAATCTGTAGAATCAAGTTGATTTTAAGTGCAAGCATTGGAAAGTGAAAAATGTAACCGTTTAGCATGCAGGTGCTAATTATGTCAATGAATCTTTTTTTTTCAGCAAGTAATTACATTTTGATTGGCCTACGAGACAATTATCTAAAGTCACAGCATCAAATTCCGTTTGAGTTTATCAGTTCAATCTTATTTTAGTAGCTATTTAATTTTTTCTTATCATTTCAATGAGTCACTATATTAAAATAATTCCTAATCTCAGTTCAGTGACTGCACATGTAACTAATTGTTTTGCAGTGTTCTTACCACAACACTTCAGTGTTATTTCCAGAAAATAGTGCGCTTCAAGTGGAGAGAGGTCCTCGTCTTTTTGGCTATGGATCTGACAGTGGAGGTGGTCGTACAGCAAAACTTCTACAATACCTTTCTAACTCACTGGGACCTGTCTCTTCATTCACTGGAACATATCAGGCTGACAAATGGTTTATTAAACTACCTGGAATGTTAAGCAATAGTACAAGGACTCTAGGTCATGAATCTCCTGAATTATGTGTGTACACCAAGGGTATGTGACATAGCAATGATGTAGTCTTAATATACTTCAGTCAAAGAAATATATGTGATTTATTTTTAATACTTGAAGGACACAATGTTAATATGATTCCCTCAGGAACTCTCAGGCTTAACATTATTGGTGAAATAGAACTTAAATTTCAAACTTCATAACACCTACATTCAAATAATGAAACTACGTCTCTATCTTTTATTATAATTGCCTTCATTGTTTTGAGAATAAGTGAACTTCACAGTAACAATTATAACAATATTGAAACATAAATAATATCGTGTGAATTATTATTAATGATAAGTTATGATAACTGTCCATGCAATTTACGCGGAACAATATCAAACCATTGTGAGTCATGTTGTGATAACTTCAGAACTTTAATGAATGTGATATTCAGCTTGAAGCATGCAGCCAAATAAAGCTGATGACTATGAGAGCATTGCCTTAGAATGATTTCTGCAGTACAAGATTTAACGTGTACTCATTATAGCTACCATGTATTTTCCTAAAGGTGTCTACTTAGAGAGTTACAAAAATAATTCTGAGTGAAAGTAGATATGAAAACACTGATTGAATAATGCCATGTGTATTAAAGAAGTGATTATATTAAGATGATTATAAGACTCGGCCATTTAGTGTTTAAACAAACAAGCCCAAATAATGAAACAAGCAATTTAAAAAAATTACATACAAACAATTATCTTAGAAAAAAACTACCTATTGCAGTCTGCATTTATGGTCTTCTTTCCTGGTGGTAAGAACCTCTTTCAATTGTTTCTCAATTATTTCATATTATATTACGTACCATGCAGGTTTAACCACTATAGAAATCAGTGACTATGAATACTTCTAGGCAGCTGCAAGTGTTTCTACACGTTCCGCTAGTCTTTCTTCTTAATTTTTTTGCAGGTGGCTAATTGATTTCATATTCAAAGCCAGTTTATTCTCCCTTGAACCTAGTCTCAGTTGAAATATCACAGGCTTCGTGGGACGAATAAATGACAAATCCAATAGCTTTGTTATGGCCTTACATAGGGAAGCAGTCAACAATATTGGCTAAAGTAGCTAATTCAGACATGGGCTGCGATTTTGTAATTTTGCTAGGATCACTTTCTGAATGTAGTTTAACATAGTTAAATGTAGTTGACGGAGACGTATCCCACACGTCACGAACATGCATGTAAGGTTGATGAAGAACCCTGAGTACTGCGACCATGCGCAAAGCATTTATTATTATTATTATTTTATTATTATTATATTGTTATTATTGTAGCTATTGTTAGCTATTTTGGTATGGTGGTGGCTGCGGTGCTATTATTATTGTTGTGATATTAGCTATTACAGTCATTATCATTCTCATGACCATCACCTTCATCACAATCATCAAACCTCCTTTTCTGAAATAGTTGTTGCTGTTGCTATTGAATTTATGTGCATCATATTTTCTTACACAATTTTATGTTTGTCCAGATATCCAAGGTGAGTGCAGAATCACTTCAGGCAATGCCAATGCGATAGGAACTGCATATTTTGAAGGCACACAGCTAAGAAGCGTTTATAGCTGTACGTCAACCACAAGCAACAGCGATTACCATCTCCATGTTATTGGTGTATATGAAGCGGGTTCGGGACACTCTTCCAACTATCATCCCACTTACACTTCTAATGTATGCTTAAATATTAATGGGTCACTCTCAGATAAGCCACTAATCATAGTGCTGTCCACCTACGAGCCAGTCCAATGGGTCCTCCACATACCAGAAGGATTAGTCGTCAATAAAGTAATACTGGTAAAGGAATACTAGATAAATGCTCCCTACTACATATATGTATACCAAATCTGTAGAATCAAGTTGATTTTAAGTGCAAGCATTGGAAAGTGAAAAATGTAACCGTTTAGCATGCAGGTGCTAATTATGTCAATGAATCTTTTTTTATCAGCAAGTAATTACATTTTGATTGGCCTACGAGACAATTATCTAAAGTCACAGTATCAAATTCAGTTTGAGTCCATCAGTTCAATCTTATTTTAGTAGCTATTTGATTTTTTCTTATCATTTCAATGAGCCACTGTATTAAAATAATTTGTAATCTCAGTTCAGTGACTGCACATGTAACTAATTGTTTTGCAGTGTTCTTACCACAACACTTCAGTGTTATTTCCAGAAAATAGTGCGCTTCAAGTGAAGAGAGGTCCTCGTCTTTTTGGCTATGGATCTGACAGTGGAGGTGGTCGTACAGCAAAACTTCTACAATACCTTTCTAACTCACTGGGACCTGTCTCTTCATTCACTGGAACATATCGGGCTGACAAATGGTTTATTAAACTACCTGGAATGTTAAGCAATAGTACAAGGACTCTAGGGCATGAATCTCCTGAATTATGTGTGTACACCAAGGGTATGTGACATAGCAATGATGTAGTCTTAATATACTTCAGTCAAAGAAGTATATGTGATTTATTTTTAATACTGGAAGGACACAATGTTAATATGATTCCCTCAGGAACTCTCAGGTTTAACATTATTGGTGAAATAGAACTTAAATTTCAAACTTCATAACGCCTACATTCAGTCCAATACATTTATGATGTTCATTTTGAAAAAAAATAAATATATAGAAAGTAGCTTCTAAAAATTAGTAGTAACCGAATCCTATTAGTTAATAGCCCTCATTATACTGCCAGGGGTACTCACAACTCATAATTATTTATAGTTTGTTATTATTTTACTGTCTAAGTTCCTGTTAAATTCATTGTGTTCCACTACCTTTGCTAACAGGAAATTCACACAAATATTTGACATCTTACTCATTTGGTTGCTGCATTACATTATTTTATCTACAGATATAAATGTATAAGCGAGCCTTATTTTTACCTGCTGTAGTAAAAATTGCAAATCCCTGCACTATATTAAAGAAAATTGATTAAATTGGCATGTTTATACTTAGAGAAGTAGTAAAAATAGTTACTAACATCTTTATAGGATTACAAGTGGTGTGATTGCTATGCCTTAGTCTAGCCTTTCAAACTGAAACAATAATGAAACTATGTCTCTTTCTTCCATTATATAATTGCCTTCATTGTTTTGAGAATAAGTGAACTTCACAGTAACAATTATAACAATATTGAAGCATAAATAATATCGTGTGAATTATGATAACTGTCCATGCAATTTACGGTAAACAATATAAAACCATTGTCAGTCATATTGTGATTCTGAATTGTGAAATGAAAATACAAATTACTTTTGCAGATTTTGCAGATCTTGCTATCAAGAGTTTAAGTTACTCTAAATTGTCCACATCACTGACGTGTACGTCTATTGGTAGACCAGTAAACTCAATGCAATGGCTCAAAGACGACAAGATAATATATAGAAATAGTTCTATGTACAGTCAAGGACAAGAGTTGTCAGACGGTGGCTCCGCCATATATCAGCACATTCTGTCCAGTGATGCAGAGTCTAATTTTCAAGGAAGGTTCACTTGTGTTGTGGAAGACATCTATGGAAACACAGACAGGAAGACTACAATGATAAACAGTAAAGCTGATTCAAGGTTTTAACTAGTTATTAACTAAATCACTAAGTAACTATGGATGATAACAAAAATACTTGTGTTTGCATGTTCCTTGTTGTGTGGATAGCTCTAAAGGTTATAATTAGAGATATTCTCGTAAGAGAGAAACGCTTAATCATTTATGTTGATGATATCCTGTTTATTTCCATAATCATCTGTGTTCATGGATATTACTATGTCCCCCCCCCCCCCCCCCCCCCCCCCCCCCCCCCACCAGGCTTACAATTGTTTGTTCACAAGAAACTTGTTACTATGGTATTCACACATGAGCAGTAATATATGACTGCAAATAACTTACGTTATTGTATACTGCATATAATCCACCGTTTTATTTACTTTAATGCTTTTTGTATGTGGCAACAGGTATTAGGCTCTTTTCAGTACATAATAAAATTTATACATATTAGTGTGTGTGTGTGAGTAAAAATTCTATAGTAATCACTACTACTAAGGTCTTTCCCCCAGCAAACAATATTATATTGTATTAGTGGCTATCTGATAATATTTAAATGATATTTTCAAGTCTTATGTCAGTTAGAATGTGCTGTTGATTGAATACTTTTGTATACATAATCAATTTATTTCACTGAATAACACTAATATCACCTGACTGATTGGCTCTATTTATGCTCGTTCCTGTGTCACTCGCATAATTATTAAGCCAACAGACTCATGATATTCTCCTGCATTATACATACATATAATATGTAGTGTGTGTGTATATATATATATATTATAATTCCTTGCATACAGATTGCCCACCAGGTCAGTATGGAGCAGTGGCATTTGATGGGAGTACAGTGTGTGTACAGTGTCCTGCTAATAGTATGAGTGTGTCTGAAGGTAGCAATGAGTGCAGCTGTCTACAGGGATACTACAGAAATGACTTAGAGGATGCTCACTTTGCATGTACTCGTAAGCTAAGATTATGGCTGTCTTAACCAAAAGAAGATATTTAAATGTGCTACTTTTACATGTACTAATTCAATGGTATTGATAATACTGTGATAACAAATATAGGCTCCTTATCATGTATGCAGGTCCTCCTTCTAGGTGTAGAAACTTGAAAGTAAAAGAAGACTCCTCACCCAATGGCAATACAGTAGTGTTGAAGTGGAACAGACCAATTATCACTGGGAGGCAAGATATGTATTACAACATTTACCTAAGTGATGATGCTGAAGGGAAAGTATTCACTAAATACAACACCTTACCAGTTGAGAATGACTCTGCTACGGTGGAGTACACTTTGTCAGGACTTAGACACTTTACCAAATACAATGCTAAGGTGTCCGCTAACAATGGTGTAAGTGGAAGTGATGGAGTAGAAGACGGCAATAGAATATGCATAGTCTCATGGACTACATCATGAGGTAAAGCACATTGTTATACTATATGCAATATTTTTTAAGGCTAACTAGATGGTCTGCTGTTAACACTGAGGCATGTAATTTCAATTTCCCCCCTGTATTAGGCAGAAATATTAAGCATGTATACCTTCTCGTTTGCTATTTCATACTCATGTACCTAAATAAATTACTGACTGATCTTGCATTTAAATATACTTCACACTATTAATGTCTTAATTTTTGTTTTCTTGCAGGAGCATTTTTACAATTGTGAACTTGGTAATTTTGCTGCATTGTTAATTAGCTACTTCCGAGTTTACTCGAGTTTATGTTAAAATTACTTTCTGTGTATTTCATTATGTTATTTAAATAGTAAATGTCAAGTGATATAAATTAATACTGCATGTAGCTAACTAGCTAACACCATTGTCATTAATATTGAGTTTTATAATACAAAAACAAATTAATTATGAAGATTTGTGCAATTGAAACAAAACATTGAATAATAAACAGCATTAAATAAAATATAAATATTGAATGGTTGACTAATATGATTACATATCAAGCATGTCTGTGACACTATGCTAAACTATAATTATAAACACATCAACTAACATTTTCAACAATTACTTGGTTTGTGGTGCTACTTTTCTTGACAATGTGGTCAATTTAGTTCAAACATTCCTCCTACAATACATTACACACCTCATAACCAGCAGCTAATGACATTATAATTGTATTTTCATTGTTTATAAAGAGCTTGAAGAAATATGTGAGCGGGTCTGGGAAAAGGGACCTTACGGCGCAAAAATTGAAATTGAGATATAGGCTCCAGAAGTAAGTCATCGGAAAAATTCTTTCTTTCTCCTATTTTTGATTTTTGCAGAATTAGTCTTAGTGACCCTTACTCTACATCTATGTCAAATTTCATATGTCAAAACACCTTAAAAGACCCCAAGTGTGCCGTGGAAAGACAAGCTACTTTTTATTCTCTCTTGTTCTCGAAGTACAATAAACGGGGGATGGGCGGAGTTTCAAAGAAGAAGCTAAAAAAACGGCATAGCTTTGAGGCTATTGCATGCACTCTACAGCTTACCTCTGGCTGAAAGTTTACCGCTACAGCGAATAGAGTAGCCAAGGGATTCCGACAAGACAGGCCGTGATACGCTTTGAAAGCAAAAAGGCGGCTGTACGATTTAATTGCGCATGCGGAGTACGCCGTTGTATACGAAAATGTTAATTATACCGGAAGTGGAAATTCAATTTATGCTTTCTCGATTTCTAGTTCAAGTGCTTTGCTGAATATAGCCCAGTTCAACTGCCGGTTTCTCTGCATGTCAAAGGTTTTACCCTTCAGTATTTTAGCACTAAGTTGAGATAAATTGTAGCTTTTTATTAGCATAAATAACTCAATTTTTTTTGGTTTGCTCCATAAGGTCCCTTTTTGTAGACTCACTCACATATAATAGTAGCTATATACGATTTTGTGGATAAAAATAACACAATTAGGTAGCTTAAAAAGTCATAAGACCTCATAAGGGATGTTTAGATACCATTTTAAAACAAATCGCTACCTGTATTAATGAACAGTACTCTCTTTCCTCTGAAACGCTGAGGTCTGACTTTCATCTCATTCAACATCCCCCGTACTGCCTTGGCCATGAAAGATGGTTCCACACTTACTCCAGTCTCACTTATCACTTCTATCACTGTTTCTTAAATCAAAGATACTGAAACTAATAATGATAATATTATTATGTCTCATTCTACAAAAGTAATCTGTGGAGGGGTGGCTGGCGCAGAGATTATCAGTTCACTGATGAAGACAGAGGTTGTGGCATAGCTGCCATATGCAAATTGGTTGTTTCTGACAGGTGCTGTTCTACATCTACTCCCAACAGTTCATGAGTAACTGGAAGGGACAGAAGTTCATTTGTTTCACGCTGAAGATTTTTATACATCAACTGGTAGTGCACATCAAACTCTAGAACTGTCTTGAGGCTGTCTTCAGGTAAAAGCACAGTAGTAGTACCATCCATCGAAGAAATAGACTTTCAAAACGAGAAGTGAAGGTAGCTGAAAAAATGAACAGTAGACAAAATTTGTCTACTGTTCATTTTTTGTCTACTGTTCATTTCTATTCGTGATTTAATCACGAATATCTGGTTCGAAGGACCAAATTATGGAGGGGTGGCTGGCGCAGAGATTGTCAGTTGACACCAGGGTGATTAAGTCTCTGTACTCCTGCCAGATAAGAATTATTATTTCCTCCACTTGCCACCTTACTAGCTAACACACTGGATGCTAGCTAGAGAGAGAAACACTCAAGAACGACTTCTTTAAAAAAAACTTGGATAAGAATTGAACTGATCAGTTGAGTGCATACAACTACCAGAGTCACATGCCTAACAGTAAACAGGTTAAAGAAAAAGGTGATACATTACTACAGGGTGGCCCTGCAGACAAGTCTGACAAGAAAATGACACACACCAGAGGTATGCATACATGATTAACACAAACACACACAAACATAGTTTAGGTGAAATCGCTTGGACCTGTCCAATTTGGTAATTATATTGTCACATACAGTAAAGCATCTTTCATTTTTACATATCAATTATTGGTAATTCTGCTGAAAAAAAAAGTTTTGAGTCAGTTGATGTGAGTGAAAAAAATAATGCTATCTTGTAATGATTATTATATGACTTATTTGTAATGCAAATGAAGTACTTTTTAATAACCAAACATAAACATTATTGACTATACCATCAAGGGCCTCTTCTAGTTGACTTTCCAAATCCTAGTTCCACATAGTCTGAGGTGATGTTTACTAGGTCTCTTGCTTTCACATCTTTGATGTCTACTGACTGAAGCTGGTGGTCAATGGAGGCATAAAGAGCTTCCTCTCCAAGCTGAACAGACACTCCATGCAGTCTACAGGGAGAGAGTGTACTTGAACACTCTTGCATTGATTAGCCTCATCTCATTATGCACTTTCCCTGGCATTCCAGGAAATTGCAGGACAGATTGCAGGATAGTAGTTACACCCTATCCTACTCTTCAAAAATATGACCATTTTAAGAAGTGCAGGATCTGAGAATAAGTGACCAAACTACACAAATCCTAGGGCAAGAAGTACCAGTGTCTTTTCAGCTTAAGTAACGAATGACATGTAATATATTTACTCTGCAGTTTATACAATGGTATAAAACACTGTGACTATACAATACAGAACTAGCTATCTGTGGGGGAAGGGAGAACGACTCTCATCTCAACACGTTAGCACCAAACGTAGAGGAAACGTTCCTTCCTCTTTCTAGGTCACTGCCACCAGAGTTCGTTGCACAGAAAGGCTCCCAGCAGGTAAGAATATTTCAACTAAGTTATATTTAAGATACGCACTGGTCCGGGGACCTGAAAGATGGAACATAAAACAAACTGAACAAAAAGGACACAACCAATGTATATATAACATAATAACGCGCAGGCCACCTGAGCACCATCAGAGCACACAATGTCAGACCTGCCACGTGTACACAAATGACACAACCACTAAGTTCTAATAATAACACGCATCTAGTTCACATGCACACATACACACACATATACAATGTTCTAGTGTCTTTCTTCTCATTCTTCTCTCTTCTCTCTTCACGTCCTTTTTCTCCTCTTCTCCTCTCTTCTCGTCTTGTTTCTCCTCTTCTCCTCTCTTCTCATTCATGGAGGGGGTCCCACATTATCATATGCATTATAATAAAATATATTGTGTTGATTAATTTGTGTATTATTAGTTCTAAAGCACTTAATCTTCGTGCAAAATAACCTCAACAAATTTGTGATGTATACTCTTCAGAACTTCAGCAATGTTCAAACCTTCACACGTGCATATTGTACAAATCATGAAATTTATACATAAATAATCCTAAAATATTGATAATTACTATTCTACCTTCAGTATAATTTCTATAGAAGATTAAGCTCCCACTACTTCTAAGTTGGATAGCTTCAGTCACTCCCCCCCCCCCCCCCCCTCCTCCTCCTTCCCACTATTCCTACCACACTTTCTCAATTCATTGCAAAAAGATTCCACAAGGTCAAGGCTTAGTGTCCTCATAATGACTTGAGAATGGAAGCATTTTTGGAAGTTGCCAAATACCAGGAAAAATAACATTGATCATGACCTTAGGAGTAAAAAAAATACTGGACACTACTTGTGAATCTTGTTGCCACAGGAAAGCTTAAAATTATTGAAATAGCCCATGAAGTTCTCACCTGCTGCTGACCTGACTTCAAGAAGGATAACATGGAGTACATATAATGGCCAACAGTATTTACCCATGCACGCGGATCTCCTGACTTTCTTGGCGGTACACACCATTCCTCTATTTTGTAGAAAATAATTACTTTTGTGATTCGGGCAACCCTGGACCAAATTACGATGAGGATACCGTGTATGCAGAAGATCTGCTGTGGGACGGAGCTGGCTGTCCACCCACCAGTTCCAAGTCAGACTTTGAATCTCCGGCCACACTGAAGATGTCCTAGTCATATTAATTGAATTGTATATAGCCTAATTAGTCCCTCCCTTCCATGTACTTGAGAAAAGTTCACTGTGATATGACGTTTCTCTTCTCCCTACTTGTCTACTTACACAACTATACTTGAAAGAAAAAAATAATAATAATTATTCAAAATAACCATTTCTTGACCTATTATAGTATGTATTTTGAATGAAATGAAATGGTTAACAATGAATACGTAATTGAATAGGTTATTATTTTAATGGATGAACTTACCATCCTCTCTACTGCTACTGGAAGCTTGAGCTAGTTGCAAGAAGAAAGAAAGAAAAAAACAAAAACAAATCAGATTGCTAAATCAGATCCAAACTGGAAATTTTCTGCTTACTGTCTTCAGTTACTTTAGTTAAATAATCGATGGCTTGCTTTGCCTTCTCCAGCTGACGTGGAGTAAGGCCGCTCATCATGATGACACAGGAGAAGTCCTCTTCAAAAGAAAATCTTTAGGTAAAGCTCGCATTTGGTAAAGGTCGTCTTTAGATAGCCATGCCCATGTTGCCCTGGTAACTGGCTATAATAAAAGTTAAAAAAATCTTTTTGCTGCAACCGTTGCTAAGAAATCGACTTTATAAAATCGTTTTTCTGACATCGTTGTTCAAAAATCGACTTTATAAAATCGTTTTTCGTTTTTCTGACATCGTTGTTCAAAAATCGACTTTATAAAAGCGTTTTTCTGAAATCGTTGTGTTCAAAAATCGAATTTTGGAAAACGTTTTTTAGAAGTCGTTTTTCCCCAAGCGGTTCCCACGTAGTCATTTACTAGTAAAAAACTGCAGGGCCGTAGGAAGCAAATTTGAACCTGTACGGCCAAATAAACCACACCCACCAGTGTTAACCACACCCATTTAGGATACACCCTAATTATTTTTTTTCGCAACTGCACTTAAGTATTATTTAAAAAAACAACAACTAGACATCCCCCTGTGTTGTATGTCAGTTCTGTTTTCATGTATTTACTCTGTACTATCATCTATATTCTATAGAATTTATGATCCTGGAGGAGACAGAAATGAAGAATAGACATAATTAAAGTAGTTCAATCAAAAAATACTTAATTGTCCAAATATGCTATTTCTGTGTTCACTACCAGCAACAAAATCATTAAGACATGATTTGAGATCAATTTCATCTATACTGTCTTTATGTACATGAAGAATCATCAAACTGTTGAGTCGTTGTCGACTCATTGTTGACGCAAGTGTGTCTTTATTCTACGTAATCCTGAAGCACTTCTTTCACTCACTGCATTCGTAGCTGGGCTAACAAGAATAATAATAATAAGCGGTGGACAACGTTTGTCTTGCCGAAGGATCTCCGGGGGAAAACAGAGTTGGTGGGCTGTGTAGGACGATCAGGAAGATCTGGTAAACTACGCGACGAAGAACGCGAAGTAGTCTTACTTAAAAAAAAGACGGTACTATTAATGCGCATGCGCACGTTTCATTAGCCACACCCACCCAGGAGTTAAACCTAAACGGCCATGGCCGTCGTGGCCGTTGCGGTTCCTACGGCCCTGGCAGGGCCGTAGGAAGCAAATTTGAACCTGTACGGCCAAATAAACCACACCCACCAGTGTTAACCACACCCATTTAGGATACACCCTAATTATTTTTTTTCGCAACTGCACTTAAGTATTATTTAAAAAAAAAACAACTAGACATCCCCCTGTGTTGTATGTCAGTTCTGTTTTCATGTATTTACTCTGTACTATCATCTATATTCTATAGAATTTATGATCCTGGAGGAGACAGAAATGAAGAATAGACATAATTAAAGTAGTTCAATCAAAAAATACTTAATTGTCCAAATATGCTATTTCTGTGTTCACTACCAGCAACAAAATCATTAAGACATGATTTGAGATCAATTTCATCTATACTGTCTTTATGTACATGAAGAATCATCAAACTGTTGAGTCGTTGTCGACTCATTGTTGACGCAAGTGTGTCTTTATTCTACGTAATCCTGAAGCACTTCTTTCACTCACTGCATTCGTAGCTGGGCTAACAAGAATAATAATAATAAGCGGTGGACAACGTTTGTCTTGCCGAAGGATCTCTGGGGGAAAACAGAGTTGGTGGGCTGTGTAGGACGATCAGGAAGATCTGGTAAACTACGCGACGAAGAACGCGAAGTAGTCTTACTTAAAAAAAAGACGGTACTATTAATGCGCATGCGCACGTTTCATTAGCCACACCCACCCAGGAGTTAAACCTAAACGGCCATGGCCGTCGTGGCCGTTGCGGTTCCTACGGCCCTGAACTGTCATTGAATTTTGTCACCGATGGCGTTCCATACTAGTTATGTTGTTGTTGTTTTTAATGAAACACATTTTAATGCCTTCCTCAGTATTCTCATGCGTACACGAATTGCATGACTGCTCCGTAAACCGCGCTTTCCTTGAATATGCCGCAGCGGGAGGGGTATGCGCGACTAAGGAGAGATATAGGGGACGGCAGTCGGGCGTCTAGAACTTTCCCACTGAACGCAGCGTGGGAGAAAAGGGTCCTTTCTCTCCTCGTGGCCGATCAGTGGGTAAAGGGTTTAATGTTTCCAGAACGTTTCTTTAGTTATGAATTCTATAATCGTGCTGTGTATACTTCTGCAATATACTGTGTGCCCTTCAGTAAAAGGTAAGACCCTTGATATATCTACATTTAGCTTTGAACATTTGAACTGATGGCTAATTGAGAAAGAAATTGGAGGGGGGGGGGGGGGATTTGTACAAATAGTGAAAGCTATACCTACATTCTCAATAATTGCCTATCTTTTTGTACCAATAATTATCATGTCCACCCTGCTACAAGGTTGCCCTGCCTCGAGCAACTAAAAAAAGTTATACAAACTAATCACCCCCACCCCTTGTCTTAGCATATGTCTTTCTAAATTTGGTTGCAAAATTGATGCAGCAGCTGTAAAGCAATTCTTGTGAAAATATGTTGTTGCAGCAATTGAAGGATGCAGGTAATTTGAAGTATTTAATTGGTGACTACAGTAGAACCTCTCTTATCCTAGGGGTGCCCGTACCTCAGATTTGCCCATATCTAAGAATGCATTCAAAATAGTGCTGCCAGCTGAACTGCCTATCCAAAAGCAGCTGTCAAATTTGCTAGTTGGGATACTTTACCTAACCACAAGGTACATAGCTGCTGCCCAGGGAGGTGCCCGTAACTTGGGAGTCTGATAAGGGAGGTTCTACTGTATATGTTATTCAAGTCAGTTCAGAATGTGTTGTAGTTGTTGTTGTTTTTGTATTATTTTGCTTTATATACAATATGGATAATGTTTACTACCATATGGTCATTGGTAATATGGCTTTTCAATCTACCCACCAGATCTATGGGGAGTTTTAGAAACTTTACATGAATATCATTAACAGAGCAAGATGATGATCAGGTGTACAATACAAGGAAATCAACATATTGCAATACCGATACTTTACACTATTTTAACAGCTAAAGCTGGTAGCTAAATCATTAAGAACTCACATGCTTCTGTCTTATACTATTGTTGATAATGTTTCATACAACTTGTTCCTATTGCCATTTTGCCACGAAGGTTTGTCAATGAGATTAAATCAGAATTTTTTTTTAGTTTTTAAACATTCAGTCATTCTTGGCAGAAGTATATGCGGAAACTAATTTAAAAGTTATTGCAAAGCTTCAACTTCTTCTTAAAATTCTTATCTGGAAAGGTCAAACCTTCCCTGATGGTTTAAAACTATATCTGATGCTTTAAAAAAAATTAATAATTTAATTTAAATTTAATTGAGCCTTAATGTTGTACTACTGATTTAAAAAAATACAACATAATTATATTGCAATCTAATTCTCATTCTTTTAATACAGCTTTTACCAAGACTACTTAGAGTTTAACAAACACAAATTCTGTGTGTGCATTTGTGATAATGTTTTCTGCTTGTTGTAAACTAAAATTATGATCAAGATGTGTGTGCTCATTTACTTATATACAGGTGCCACTCCTCCCTCAACTGGACTGTACTTTCGGTTAAATAATAATATTTATCTGCCAGGAGAAACAGTATTAATTGGTGATATTGGATCACAACCATCTGATAGATCAAACCCTGGGTCATCGCTAATTTGTGTAACTGAAAATGTAAATACGTTTTGCTGTCGATCAAGAGATGGAGGAAACCTGGGAGACTGGTATTACCCAAATGGAAGTGCTGTTGATCGTCCTTATTATCATAATTATGGCTTTGCCAGATTAGGATATACACATCAAATTCGCTTAGCACGTTCTTATAATTATTCTGCTATGGATGTATCGGGGTTATACACATGTGAAGTTCCAGATTCCGCAGGACTTAAAGTCAGGGCTTCAATAAACATAGGTATTGAGGAAAAAAATACAATTTTGTTCGTATGTATTCTATAATCCACGCTGAGCCCGGTATGGGAAAGATATATATTTTTTAATGTAAGATGTACAACAATAAAGCATTTTATACACATTGATTACTAGTTAAAACAAACTATTCTATTTTTGTCTGAGAATAGCTAGTCGTGCAAAAAAAAATTTAAGTTTTACTGAATCAAACATGTATGGGGAAAATTGTCATTCAATTGAAATCGCAGGGGAAAGTGAAATAGCATGTAAGTAAGTGAAATACCACGGAAACTAAGTGAAATTCCATAGTAGCTAAGTGAAATAGTATGAGTATGTGCACATGCAGCGTAGCTCTAGCCTTGGAAATGTACAGTTCAAGTAGTTTCAAGTTGGATCTATGTTGTTCTTTAGCGCAGAAGTTCTACCCGTATTAGATGGAATTGTTTTTTTCAACAGATTAGGAGGAGTCATAGTTGAAAATGAAGTTGTGGGTAAAAGATACAATGTAGCTACTGTGCAAATGAAGCTGGCCCACTATTAGTGATTAGACAGCATGAGCAACCTGTGCTCTTAGGGATAATAGCATTCGTAAAGCAATTTAAATAGCATTGTACTATTAATCTCGGTTACCATGCTATTAGCTACTCTTACAATTATCATGGAAAAAATTAACTGACTGTAATTTGTTGTTATTCATTTTATAAAACTGAGGCATCATAAACAGCAACGCTAGCAGCTAATATTCACTTTATCGTATTTCGCTTGTAGCTAAATTAATCATTAACTTATCTCAGTCTTACAAATTCATTCTAGCACAAGTAAATAATAATCTGAGTTAATTACAATACATTTACTTGTTCCT
>WLWD01006126.1_pt1 | contig 47826 bp, 22 predicted proteins | sample 6712731 | NCBI WGS metagenome assembly WLWD01 (sample SAMN12718690, study PRJNA576275) | sponge metagenome | isolation source: marine sponge | host: Mycale hentscheli | place: New Zealand: South Island, Marlborough, Capsize Point | collected 2014-11-01 | reverse complement strand
AGGTAGTCTGTGTAGGTGCATGTCCAGTTGTGTCAAAGCATTGTGTGTTACAACCACTACTTAGCTAAAGAATATCACAAAGAAAACTTTTAAATAACGTGTATTGTTTTGTTGTTGTTGTTTTCCTTCCAAGCAGTTGCATGCTAAATTAAAATTGGACCTTATTTTCAGTAGCTTCAGTGTTAGAAGTCAAAATCATTCATATAAAAATAGTGTAGTCTTTAGGCTCGCTCGCCATTTGTGCTCAAGCACACCACTAGTTAGTTCATGAATTATTCATGAATACGCACATCGTCGGTCATGGGTATTATTGTATAGATAACAATAATAAATAAATAATATCGCATAATAATAATAAGTAGCAAGTACTCTGCCACACAGTAGCGCTTGATGTTACATGTTTCACAAACTAGGAGCGCTGTAGCATAAGGTACATGTACTTTATCTCTTAATTCTCTACCACTTAGTTTAGTTACATCATTTGTCCTCTCTTGCTCTCTTTCTTCCTGAACCCTTCCCCCATTCTTCTTGAGTTAATGGATTCCCTTCTGCTCCTTTATCTGTACCTCTTCCTGGTTCTCAGTGTCTCTGTACTTCAATCCATGATTGTAAACTTTGCCTTCCCTGTTCAATCCTCACCTTCTCTTAGGTACACATGTCGTTTCCTTACTTGCCTTACTGAATGATACTTCAGCCATTCAAATAGTGGCGCCATTTTTACCATCCTGTCCCAGCTAATGAATTCATGAATACACACACTACTGTCATTGTCAAGCATATTATTATTATATAGATAATGATGATAATAACAATAATAATAATACCATAGTCTATCATGCCTAACGGTAAGTGATTAATCATTCACATACAATAATTGTCGAGTGGGCGCTCACCAATTTTTTGTACACGCGAGAATTTGCACATCCACAAATATTACATACACAGCACTATTGACAACCTGCACAGGCTGCACCACTTACTAACAACTTCTATTGCTGGCCTCATAATTGACAAGGAATACTTGTTCGTGTATGCAATTTAAGACCTGGGCATTAATATTTATCAGAGAAATGGACAGATTGGGCGCTGTCGTGATAGTGGGTGCCTACCCCGTAGGATACAATAATAATAACTAGTGGTGCGATCAAATAGCGCAAATGCATGGCAAGCGAGCAGACTCTTTTTACAGAAAAATAGGACAGAAATTACATCTAACTGATTAGGCATGAAGAGTTAACAATAACAGAATTACCTGAATAAACTTCGAAAGCTGTGGCAAAGAAGCGCAGCTTGACAAAGACTTCACAATTGTTTCAAGAAGAGAGTAGCTATAAACATTTTGGTTGAAACAGAGTTGCGTAAGGCAGTGCAGCAGGATTCTCCGCGCTCGTTAATTGAAAAATACTGGAACTGTGAACGCTTTACCTAACTTACGTAATTAGAAGTGCGGGCTAAAACAGAAGTCACACGTACCCCATAAACAGATAAATAAATAAATATAGCGAAATCTCGATTGCGTTATACCTGATAGTGTCTCGCTCGCTTCGCTCGCCAATAACTATAATAATTGGTAAGCAAGTGAAGCGAGTGAATTCAGCTGCCTGTAATTCTTGCGCGAGCATCTTAAGAATCCTAATGAATTAAAGTTTGTGCCTATAAAAGCTGGCTATCCTTGGGGTAGACGTCAGGACTTGAAATTTAGTTTACTTTGTCCATCAACAACACATAGTCGACTATAAGACCTATCATAAGACTGCACTACCATATCAGCATCATTACAAAACAAGTAGCTAGATCACTATAACTTCTACCACTTAACAAAGTGTAGCACATCGTAAGAGCTCCTGATAAAATACTATTATTACTTGACAAGTGCACTTTGACCTCAGAGTGATGCTAAATTTCAACTTTAGCGTGAGTGCGAAACACTACATTTGGGCTCAAGAATCTAAAGGTTAGGAACAAATAATTATGCTATTTAGCCTCTTGATCTATGGACCAAAATTAAATTTTTGAGAATGTAATATTACTATAAATGCTAAAATATAACTGAGTTATCTCACTTACTATTTGTGTTGAAACACACCATTAGTAATAGCTAATAATAATACGAACAGCTTAGTCCTGGCAGCTACTTATTGAAACACCACCTTGCGGCGTGCATATGGGTGAGTCTGTATGTGTGTGTGTTAAGTGTTCCATACACACCTCAAATTTGTATTGTTTCAATAGCAACAGCATAGCCAATGCTCTCTGTAATGTATAATTATTGTGTTGTGTTGAAGACCAAAGCCAAAGCTGAACATTCCACTAGTTATCATTTCACCATCACTCCACATTAGCTAGCACGCACAATTCTTCCTTCATTATACATGCGTATTCACATATCACCTTCTGTTGCTCGTTGCATCATTTCTAACTTCTCATTGTTACACATACGTCAGTATCCATCCTTATCAAACCACAGCTAAAATAGCATAACTAGTCCCTAGCTACATAGTTAGAGGGAGTCCAATGCAGGGAACCAATTCCAATAAACAATCGCTGTCTAATCACTATAAGTGGAATTCTCAGACAACAACTGAGAGGCCAGCCTTTATGACCTGACTCATCAGACGTGGAACATGCATGAGTATTTCCCTCTTCATGTTGTGATGCAATGCTAGTTATGCAAGTAGTGTGATCCGTGCGATGCCACATACATATGTATACATTCTACAATCCCTTCCTTACAATTATGTTAGCTGTATTATGCCTGATCTCCTGTGGACAGTCATTTATACTGACATGATCACTACAACACTTGTCAGTTTACTCTATACTTCCCAGTACATGGTACACTTCTTGTAGATGGTATTTCAGAGAGACCCTCGCTGGCTCAGTGCTATCTATATAATAATACACTAGTGTGTCAGTAACAATGATGGTGCGTATTCATGAATAATTCATGAGCTTAAACCAGTTTGGTAAAGAAGCAAAAGATTCGCAAAATCAAGTCCACAATCATGATAGAAGGACAGAGAGACTCAGAAACAGGAGAGAGAGAGACTAAGGAGAAGGGACTCCATGACTAACTGAAGAAAGGAAAGGAGGGGGATAAGAAAAGCTGAGATAGTTCATGAAAAAGGAGAGCAGGAGAGAGAAACTGATGCAACCTTAACCAAGCGGTAGAGGAGATAATGAATAAAAATAATTTATGCTACCTGCATTTACTTTGCAATACATCAAGCGCCACTGTGTGGTGGAGTGTACTTGCTAGTAATTGTTAATGTTGGACCAAATTCCTGTCAAAATCTGCTATTAATATTTGGTCGTTTACACATTATGAAATGGTATAACCATGGTATAAAATAGTTAAATCAGTCTTTGGAGCGATAATTTTTTAAACAAATGGTTTAACAATTATTTACTTATTATGTATTAGTTTAGTTTAACCATGTGTTGAGGAATTATCACTGATAAACAACCCGATCCTGAGGAGGAAGCCCTAGGGGGAGGGTGGTTATCTAGCAACCCGATCCGAAAGTTGCTGTGGTTTAACTATTTTTACACCACAGTTACTGCAAACAGCTTAAAAGTACCTTAGATTGCATTATTAAATATTAATTCATCTAACCATTTTGCCTATTCCTGTTGAAAATTTTGCCAGGACGTCAAAGGTATCTTGAAAAGTCTTCACTGATTCAGTGTTTCTGGTATGCTTTATCTTCTACTATTTCTCCTTCACACAATTCTAAACCAAATAAATAAGTAGCTATAAACTTTTTGGTTCAAACAAAGTTGCATAAGGCAGTGCAGCAGGATTCTCCGTGGGCTATATTTATTTATTGGCGAGCGAGCGTAGCGAGCAAGACACTTACAGGGGTAACACAATCGAAAATTGGGGATGTTTGTGAGTTGTATATATGTATGGACGTACGTAAGGCATTTTTGTACTTTGACCCTCGCGTTTTTGTGTTAGTTCGGTTGTCGACCCCGTCCCAAACTTCACTAAACAGAATCCTCTGTTTATCGATCAGTACCCGTATCACCCTAGAAATTGAATTGTTTACCTTTTTGAATTCTTTGACTGGTGCAGTTAAAACGTGAAAACTTACAGGACTTCCATTTCTATTCGAGTTAGTGGCGGTGGTAAGTCAATGCGCTCTTTGTCATGGTTATAAGCCGTGCGCAATAGTATTTACTTGAAAATACATTGTCCACTATACTACTGCGAAGGTAAGTCTGTGAAACACAGGTGCATGTCCAGTTGTGTCAAAGCATTATGTGTTACAACCACTACTTAGCTAAAGAATATCACAAAGAAAACTTTTGTATTGTTTTGTTGTTGTTTTTTTCCTTCAATTCAAGCAGTTGCAGAGAGTTGTTACTATGGCACTGAAATCCCTTTACCGTGTATGCGAGATTTAAAAACTGGACCTTATTTTCAGTAGCTTCAGTGTTAGAAGTCAAAATCATTCATATAAAAATAGTATAGTCTTTAGGCTCGCTCGCCATTTGTGCTCAAGCACATCACTAGTTTATTGGCGAGCGAGCGTAGCGAGCAAGACACTTACAGGGGTTACACAATTGAAAATCGGGGATGTTTGTTTATTTGTTTGTATATACTAGTGGTGTGCTTGAGCACAAATGGCGAGCGAGCCTAAAGACTATACTATTTTTATATGAATGATTTTGACTTCTAACACTGAAGCTACTGAAAATAAGGTCCAGTTTTTTAAATTTCGCATACACGGTAAAGGGATTTCAGTGCCATAGTAACAACTCTCTGCAACTGCTTGAATTGAAGGGGAAAAAACAACAACAAAACAATACACGTTATTTAAAAGTTTTCTTTGTGATATTCTTTAGCCAAGTAGTGGTTGTAACACACAATGTTTTGACACAACTGGACATGCACCTACACAGACTTACCTTCGGGGTAGTCTAGTGGACAATGTATTTTCAAGTAAATACTGTTGCGCACGGCTTATAACCATGACAAAGAGCACATTAACTTACCACCGCCACTAACTCGAATAGAAATGGAAGTCCCTTAAGTTTTCAAGTTTGAACTGCACCCGCAAAAGAATTCAAAACTGTAAACAATTCAATTTCTAGGGTGATACGGGTACTGATCGTTAAACCAGAGGATTCTGTTTAGTGCAATTTGGGACGGGGTCGACCACATAACTAACACAAAAACGCGAGGGTCAAAGTACAAAATGACATACGTACATCCAAACATATATACAAATAAACTAGTGGTGTGCTTGAGCACAAATGGCGAGCGAGCCTGATAGTTAGGTAACATAAAATGTTACTATGTTTTAGCTTACTTCATGCAAACACTATAATAGCAGTTATGACATTTGATTTCAGCAAACAAATACAAAATCATTCTCTTACCTTATTAATGGTAACTTTTGTAGTATCAAACATCAACCATTCTGATAATCTCAATCACCAGTAACTCTTGAACAAGCTCTCAGCTACGATAAAAAATAAACCAGTGTTATTAATTGTAATTTTAGCCAACATGGAATTACTACTTACATCATTCTTGAGTATTGTAGTATCAAATTGAAGTTACTTTGACCATCTGAATTACCTTGAATTCTTGACAACAAGCTCTCACCTACAAAAACAAAAGACAATCAATTTTAGCACACAAATACAAAATTACTTTCTTACCTCATTTTCTTGAGCAGTGGTAACTTTTGTAGTACCAAATTTGAGCCAATCTGACTATTTAAATTTACCAGTCACTGTTGACTACCCTACAAAAAAGAAAGGCCAGAGTTAATTTTGCATATTTAGCTAACAAATATGGAATTGCGTACTTATCTCAGCTTCCCTCGAGAAGTAGTAGCTTCCATAGCATTAATACTACGGCATTCTGACTACCAACGGCTCTTGACAACCAACAATCGGCACTCCGTATCCCCCCATAAAACGGCGAAGTTTTGAAATTAAGTCTGGAAAAGGGTCTTCAATGCCATAGTAACCTGTCGAATCAACTTTGTGTCTTGAAAACAAGCGTTTTAGCAGGAATTTTCTCATACTTTGGAGCTTAAGTATAAAGTAAGGTTTGCTTAATGCTGTAGTTTCAGAATAAACTGGAGTCAAGCCTAAATAGCCGTGTTTTTAGGAGAAAAAAGTTTCCCGCGCGCGCGTTTAAAGAGCATACGTACCATCCATACATACATACATATATATATACTAGTGGTGTGCTTGAGCACAAATGGCGAGCGAGCCTGATGTTAGGTAACATAAAACTAAGTATTGTTACTATGTTTTAGCTTAGTTCATGCAAACACTATAATAGCAGTTATGACCTTTTATTTCAGCAAACAAGTACAAAATCACTCTCTTACCTGATTAATGGTAACTTTTGTAGTATCAAACATCTGCCATTCTGATAATCTCAATCACCAGTAACTCTTGAACAAGCTTTCAGCTACGATAAAAAATAAACCAGTGTTATTATTTGTAATTTTAGCCAACAAATATGGAATTACTAATTACCTCATTCTTGAGTATTCATAACTTCTGTAGTATCAAATTGAAGTTACTTTGGCCATCTGAATTACCTTGAATTCTTGACAACAAGCTCTCACCTACAAAAACAAAAGACAATCAATATTAGCACACAAATACACAATTACTTTCTTACCTCATTCTCTTGAGCAGTGGTAACTTTTGTAGTACCAAATTTGAGTCCTTCTGACTATTTGAATTTACCTGTCACTATTGACAACAAGCTCTTAGCTATAAAAAAGAAAGGCCAGAGTTATTTTGCATTTTTAGCTACCAAATATGGAATTGCGTACTTACCTCGGCATCCCTCGAGCAGTAGTAGCTTCCTTAGCATTAATACTTGTCTGGGCTCTACCTCAAGCTACACCCAGAGTGGTAGTACTCCAGTTGAGACCTGTCAGAGCAGCCACCCTAGGCAGCCAGTCTGACCGGCACATCAACCAGGAACATTGTCTCCACGAATAGAACAACAACATTATCTGCATCTTTTGAACCTGAACAATATACACGCATATTTTGAACATAATCACCTCCATAATATATCGTCATGTTGCCTGCATGCGGGCACGTGAGCCTTAGTTCTGTACCACCCACCACTAATATAACTTGTATTTTTCCACCTCGTGTTCAGTTATCAGTAATGTTCTAAAATTGCGAGAACCTGAAGAGCTGATGATTAACTCTGGTCCTTCGAGAATATAGTTCTAGTACGTACCACCTTCCAGTGTTGGCCTTACAACCCGACATTGAGTTGGTCCTTCGAGCCGGATTCTCTAGACAGAGGATCCGTGCCAGCGCCTAGAAGGAAAACCACCTACCATCCGACGAGGCCATCATCACCGAGACCGCAGACCACATTCTGCAATCACCTATTAACTCGATCACCGGGACCGTGAGCCTTCCCTCACAATCAACCTAATCGAACTTATCAACTTGACGACCACATACCTGGTCAACCTAATCGAACTTATCAACTTGACGACCACATACCTGGTCAACCTAATCGAACTTATCATCTTGTCGACCCCTTGCCTATCGTTGTACTTATCGAGCTATCTGTTGTTGGCTACGCGTATAGTTGGGAAACATCATCTATCGTCTTTGGGAAACATCATCTATCGTCGTTGGGAAACATCATCTATCGGCGTCGTTGGGAATACTTCCTATCGTTGTACTTATCGAGTAGGACTATTCATTAGCTATCTGTTGTTGGCTACCCGTATAGTTGGGAAACATTATCTATCGTTGGGAAACATTATCTATCGTCGTTGGGATTACTTCCTCCACCTACCTGCCAATCATGTCTCGAATCACAGTGGAAATATCCGAGATATAATCAATGACGGATGTGGAAGCTGTCAAACGTAAGAGAACCGCCCGTAAGACTCAACTTACTAAGCTAGCTGGACAGCTGGATACTATCACCACCACCCCCTTGGACACACTCAGTGCCAAAACGGTACAGAAGTGTGTCGATAGTCTAGAACGTTCTATAAGGTTGTACAAGACCCTTCAGCTACAAATTGAGAAGCTCATGGTTGCAGATCCTGCACTTGAAGAGGAAAAGGCTCATGGTATAGCTGCCGAGGAGGAATATGAAATTCTGGAAGAGAGATCTGTCGCTTTGTTGGATAAGGTCGTTATACAACGAGATTTTTCCATTCTCATGGAAGAACTAAGTCCTTTGCTAGAAGCTGAGGACCCAGATCAACAAATTTACCAGGAATCCTTTGCTAACCTCAAGAAGCAAATTGTGGACTTCAAGAGGAAGGCTGGTGAATACGTTTTGGATCCTCACATCGCCAAACTAGTGGATAACCTTAACAAGGCTGCCGCCAACTATCAGAAGAAGGCAGCTGAAGCCGGAAAACATTCAACCGCCAGTAGCAGAACATCAACACCAGCACCAGTAGATCTAACCACTACAGACAGAGCAGATGCACCGTCAACCAGAACCATCACGGTGGCCTCTAGGCTAAGGCTTGATCTGCCTAAGTTCGATGGAGAGCCCACCGAATGGCTCAACTTCAAGGCCCTATTTACTGCGGCCATTGAGAGAGACGGAACTGGTATCTCCGACCAGGAGAAGTGTACTCACTTGCTGAACTACATGACTACAGCCAGTGCCAAAACCACCATCAAACAGTATGCTACCATCACTGACGGATACGCTCTAGCACTCCAAGCCCTTGAAGATGTTTATGGTGGCGCATGGAGAATCTACCCACAACATGTCACAGCTATCCTGAAACCTGAGACCTACTCCTACAATTGTGACAGCCTTAGGAGGATGAGAGAGATGATTGATTCTCACACTAAGGGGCTTGAGCAATGTGGAGGAAACACGTTGGAACAATTCTTAGCCGCCCTTGCGATATCTCGTTTCGACAAGAACATGTTGTACGAGTGGACTCACCACTGGGAGGATCTGAAGAGTCTTCCAACTATCACCGAAGTCAGGGACTTCTTTAGAAAAAGAGAACTCCGGATGATCGAGCATCCCGTTATTTTGAAGACATCTCACAAACTGATCAACTCATCCAACATCTCATCGAAACCACCATTAAAGAGAGTGACCTTGCCAGTGAGAGCAGTCGCAACCCAGGCCGACAATATTGAACCAACCACCGAAACTGTCTTTCGCTGTCCGGCCTGTGGGAAAGACCCACATTCACTCCCGAGATGTGCAGCTTTTATGAAGTTGACAATAGAGAATCGACAGACAGTAGTGAGAGAAGCCAACTTGTGTTTTAATTGCCTCAGTCATCGACACAGAAGGAGAGATTGCCCTTCCTCGTTCACTTGTCGGACGTGTAACGGCAAACACCATTCCCTCCTTCACAAGGAGGAATCTACCAACACCACATCAACTGTCAACAGCCATCATCCTTCAACCCCTGACTCCGACTCAGATGGTGAGGTCATGGTAACTTATGGAGGAGAAAACTCAGTAGTCTTGTCAACCGCTCAATTTCTCTGCCGCAATGGACGGATCCAGCAGCAAGGACGAGCTTTACTTGACAGTGGCTCTGTACCATCCTCATAACTGAAGCTCTAGCCAGTGCTCTACAACTACCCAGAAAGGCAGTCGTGAGGACTTTCACCGGAGCCTCAGGCAAACTGTTGAAGAGCAAGCACACCGTCGAGCTGACCCTTTCAGCCACCAATTCATTATCATCGTTTGAATCAATCACCGTTACCTGTCATATTGTTAGACAGCTACCACCTATCTTATCACCTACTGACCCGAAGCAGCTGATACAGCAGCAAATAGACCTGGGCAGATCTCCAGCTGCAGACCCGAAACTTGGAGGATCTATTGACGTCCTGCTGGGAGTTTCTGCAAGCAGTCAAGTACACACCGGACCTCGTATCTATACGCCTGATCAAAAGGGGTATGTAGCTCCAACCATCTTTGGCTGGATCTACGCAGGGTACCTACCAGGAGCTCCAACCAATCAAACTGTGCTCACAGTGATACCTACCAAAGATCCACTAGAGGAATCCCTCAACAGGCTCCATGAGATGGATAAAGTTGGAAAACCGTCTACTTGCTTCACAACTGAAGAACAACAAGCCGTGGATCACTTTAAGGATCACTATACTCGCCTATTCTCAGGGCGATTTCGTGTAACATTACCCCGAAAGGAGGAACCGCCTACTTTGGGCACCTCTCGACCAACTGCACTGAAGAGATTTATCCGCAACGAGAAGTCACTGGAATCTTCAGGGCAGCTGGCTAAATTTGAAGCAGTCCTTAAGGAATATGTGGACCTAGGACATTCGGAGATAGTGCCTATCTGTATCACCAAGCAACTCCTACTATCTACCTGTCCATGGAGTGACCAAAGAGGCTTCATCAACTACTAAATTACGAGCTGTGTTCGACGCTTCGTGTAAAACCAGCACTGGAGTGTCGCTAAACGACACACTCCTACCAGGACCCAATCTCTACCCTCTCCTGTCATCAGTAATTAACAGATTCCGAATGTTTCCAATCGCAATCACTGCTGATATTGGAAAGATGTTCAGGGAAGTGGAATTGGACCCAAACGATCGTGAGTATCATAGATTTCTACAAAGAGATACTGATACCGGTACCATTCAAGACTTCAGGATGTGCAGACTTACATTTGGGGTCACTTCATCACCATACCTTGCTACCCAAGTATTGTTGGAGTTGGCTGATCAGGAACAGAGTCGCTATCCAGAAGCAACCACTGCCATTAGACAATCCTTCTACGTGGATGATTGTCTGTCCGGAGCATCAACCTTACAGGAAGTGAAACGCCTCGGAGATCAACTCATCAACTTGCTGAAAGAAGCAGGAATGACTCTCCGGAAATTTCGAAGTAACTCTCCTGAATTTCTATCAACACTACCACCTGAACTAATTGAAACTGAAGATTTGGAAATCACCGAACCGATGTCATCTGCCAAAACCTTGGGCATACATTGGAGCTTGCGGACCGACAATCTCCATATTTCAACACCCAATATTGATCCATCTATACCTACCACCAAGAGACTAGTTGCCTCAGCGGCTGCCAAGGTTTATGATATCCTTGGGATTTATTCCCCAGTTACCGTGGTAGCCCGACTGATTCTTCAGCAATTGTGGCAATCTGGTCTCGGCTGGGATCAACCTATTCCAGCTGACCTTGAGAATCTGTGGCATGCTTGGACAGAAGCGTTACCAGACCTAGCAGCACATCCAGTGCCCAGAAGACTCACATCTGGCACCAACCATCCTAGCATCCAGCTTCACGGGTTCTCAGACGCTTCAGAGAAGGCCTATGGGGCAGCCGTCTACATACGGACAGTTGCTGCAGACACATCAACCAAAGTAAACCTGGTGATGGCCAAATCAAGAGTTGCACCGATTAAGATTCTGACCACCCCCAAGCTTGAGTTAACTGCTGCCCTCCTCTTGGCAAAACTACTGAGTTTAGTAGCATCATATCCCAACTTATCGACTTCATCTATATTTGCTTGGACCGATTCCTCTTTCACACTGCATTGGATTCATAGTTCACCTCATCGATTACAAACCTATCAAGCAAACAGAGTCACCACTATCAACGAACTTATACCTTCTGCTCAGTGGAGACACGTCTCCACCAACTTCAACCCAGCGGATCTTGCCAGTCGTGGCACCACGGTTGAAACCTTACTGAGCACTACCCTATGGTGGGAAGGTCCAACCTGGCTGAAGCTTCCACCTGTAGATTGGCCACACCTCAACCTAACGTATCCTGATGATTCTGTTGGATTCAAACCCAAAGCAACTAATGTCGCCGTCACATCATCAGAACCACCATGGGAATTGTGGAATAGGTACTCCAGTTTCCCTAAACTTGTCCGAATCATATCTTGGCTTCGGAGATTTATTATCAACTGTAGAACTTCAACACCTAGTCGAATCACCAACCAACAACTAACCTCTGAGGAGATCACGAAAGCCAGATGTCTTATCATCAAATCAGCACAATTCCAGTCTTACCCTGAGGCATTTGAGACAGCTTCTAATCAACGTCAGTTACCTAAGGGTCATTCACTTCAACACTATGATGTCCGGCTCAATTCCCAAGGATTACTTGAGATTCAAGGAAGAGTTAGACGAGGAGATGGAGCACCCAGAGCTTATCTTCCCCTCAAATTGAACTCAACCATCACCCAGTTGCTCATCTCATCACTACATCATCTACATCATCATCCTGGAACATCAACTCTTTTGGCAATTATCTCAGAGCAATACCACATCCCGGGTTTAAGGAATCACCTCAAGCTCCTGAACCGGAAGTGTGTCACTTGCCAGAAGATTCTAGGAAATCCTGTCAACCAGAGGATGGGATTACTACCACATCATCGAACTACACCTAGCAAACCCTTTGATATATCTGGAGTGGACTTCGCTGGACCATTTCTGATTCATCGGGGAAACCCACGCAAACCTACCAGAGTTAAGGTATATGCTGCGGTATTTGTCTGCTTCACTACTCGAGCCCTGCACTTTGAACTCTGCTCTGACCTCTCTGCTAGTGGTTTCATCGCAGCGTTCCGCCGCTTCACTGCCAGGAGAGGAACACCCACTCATCTCTATTCTGATGGAGGCTCCAACTTTGTCGGAGCAAGGAGAGAGATGAAGGAGGCTCAAACTCTACTTCATAACGAAACCACTACCAACCACTTCAACCACCTTACCACTACTAAGAAGTTTCATTGGCACTTCTCTCCTCCTAGAGCTCCTCACTTCGGGGGACTCTGGGAGGCGGGGGTTAAAAGTATGAAGAGGCTTCTTAGACGTAACTTGTCAGCTCAACCTCTTTCCTACGAGGAGCTAGAAACAATTCTTATAGAAATGGAAGCGGTCTTAAACTCTCGACCAATCACTCCCATCACATCTACTGATCCTAACTCCGTGGAGATGTTAACATCAGGACATTTCCTGACTGGAGGAACTCTGAAGGCACCACCACCCAACCATGTTGATACCACCAGCAAGTTATCATTGCTACGTCGCTGGAATCTTGTTCAACGATTAACCCGAGATCTTTGGATCAAATGGAAGGCTACTTACATACAGTCTCTAGTGGCCCGACAGAGATGGCATTTTACCAAACGGAACTATTGTACTGGAGATATTGTTCTTCTCAAGGATGATTCCTTTGAGGTTACCCGGAACTGGCCTCTGGCCATCATTACCGACCCCTACCCTGGATCTGATGGTCTGGTCCGGGTAGTTGATCTACGATGTAGAGGACGCACTTATCATCGTTCCACTGATCGACTGATCCTGCTTCTACCGGAGGACACTGCACGTTCTCCCCCCCCCCGGGTGGATGTCTGGGCTCTACCTCAAGCTACACCCAGAGTGGTAGTACTCCAGTTGAGACCTGTCAGAGCAGCCACCCTAGGCAGCCAGTCTGACCGGCACATCAACCAGGAACATTGTCTCCACGAATAGAACAACAACATTATCTGCATCTTTTGAACCTGAACAATATACACGCATATTTTGAACATAATCACCTCCATAATATATCGTCATGTTGCCTGCATGCGGGCACGTGAGCCTTAGTTCTGTACCACCCACCACTAATATAACTTGTATTTTTCCACCTCGTGTTCAGTTATCAATAATGTTCTAAAATTGCGAGAACCTGAAGAGCTGATGATTAACTCTGGTCCTTCGAGAATATAGTTCTAGTACGTACCACCTTCCAGTGTTGGCCTTACAACCCGACAATACTTTATGTGCTTACATACGCTTTTCAGAAGTAGTGATAGCTCTCTTAGTACTGACTACAGGTGGCTCTTGACAACTAGTAACAAGCCGCACTTAGCCGGAAAAAAGGCGAAGCTTTGAATTTAAATCTGGTAAAGGATCGTCAATGTCATAGTAACCGATCGAATCAACTTTTTGTTTCTTGAAAAGCAAGCGTTTTCGCAGGAATTTTCTCACACTTTGGAGCTTAAGTATAAAGTAAGGCTTGCTTAATGCTGTAGTTTCAGAATAAACTGGGGTCAAGCCTAAAAAGCCGTGTTTTTTGAAGAAAAAACGTTCCCCTACGCGCGCGTTTAAAGGGCATACGTACAATCCATACATACATACATTATACATATAATATATACCCGATTTTGCATTATCCACCCCTAATACTGTCTCGCTCGCTACGCTCGCTCGCCAACTAGTGGTGTGCTTGAGCACAAATGGCGAGCGAGCCTGATAGTTAGGTAACATAAAATGTTACTATTTTTAGCTTACTTCATGCAAACACTATAATAGCAGTTATGACATTTGATTTCAGCAAACAAATACAAAATCACTCTCTTACCTGAAGTATCAAACATCAACCATTCTGATAATCTCAATCACCAGTAACTCTTGAACAAGCTCTCAGCTATGATAAAAAATAAACCAGTGTTATTATTTGTAATTTTAGCCAACAAATATAGAATTACTAATTACATCATTCTTGAGTATTGATAACTTCTGTAATATCAAATTGAAGTTACTTTGATCATCTGAATTACCTCGAATTCTTGACAACAAGCTCTCAGCTACATAAAAATAAGACAATCAATTTTAGCACACAAATACAAAATTACTTTCTTACCTCATTTTCTTGAGCAGTAGTAACTTCCGTAGTACCAAATTTGAGTCATTCTGACTAGTTGAATTTACCAGTCACTGTTGAGACAACAAGCTCTTAGCTGAGTTAACAATAACAGAATTACCTGAATAAACTTCGAAAGCAGTGGCAAAGAAGCGCAGCTTGACAAAGACTTCACAATTGTTTCAAGAAGAGAGTAGCTATAAACGTTTTGGTTTGAAACAGAGTTGCGTAAGGCAGTGCAGCAGGATTCTCCGCGCTCGTTAATTGAAAAATACTGGAACTGTGAACGCTTTACCTAACTTACGTAATTAGAAGCGCGGGCTAAAACAGAGGTCTCACGTACCGCATAAACAGATAAACTAGTGGTTTGCTTGAGCACAAATGGCGAGCGAGCCTTAAACTACACTATTGTTAAATGATTGATTTTAACAACTAACACTCAAGCTACTAAAATAAAGTTGAGATTTTAAATTAAGTTAATGCGGTAAAGGGGTTTCAATTCCATAGTAAACTGCTCCCTGCAACTGTTTGAATTGAAAAAGAAGCAACAAAATCTAGTCACGTTATTTAAAATTTTCTTTGTGATATTCTTAATAGTAGTTGTAACGCACAATACTTTCATGGACAATGAATTTTCAAGTAAATGCTGTTGAGTAGGGCTTATATAACTGTGACAAATAGCGTATTAACTTACCACCGCCACTAACTCGAATAGAAATGGAGCTCCCATAAGTTTTTGCGTTTTAACTGCACCTGCAAAACAATTCAAAGCGGTAAACAATTCAATTGCTAAGGTGATACGGGTAATAGTCGCTAAACCAGAGGATTCTGTTTAGTAAAGTTTGGGACGGGGTCGAACGCCGAGCGAACACAAAAATACGGAGGGTCAAAGTACAAAATGACATACATACGTCCAAACATATATCTAAATAAACTAGTGGTGTGCTTGAGCACAAATGGCGAGCGAGCCTAAAGACTATACTATTTTTATTGACTTCTAACACTGAAGCTACTGAAAATAAGGTCAAGTTTTTAAATTCAGCATACAAGGTAAAGGGATTTCAGTGCCATAGTAACAACTCTCTGCAACTGCTTGAATTGAAGAAAAAACACAACAACAAACAATACCGTTATTTAAAAGTTTTCTTTGTGATATTCTTTAGCTAATAGTGGTTGTAACACACAATGCTTTGACACAACTGGACATGCACCTACACAGACTTACCTTCGCAGTAGTCTAGTGGACATGTATTTCAAGTAAATACTGTGCGCACGGCTTATAACCATGAACAAAGAGCGCATTGACTTACCACCGCCACTACCTCGAATAGAAATGGAAGTCCCTTAAGTTGTCAAGTTTTAACTGCACCGCAAAAGAATTCAAAACGGTAAACAATTAATTTCTAGGGTGATACGGGTACTGATCGATAAACCAGAGGATTCTGTTTAGTGCAATTTGGGACGGGGTCGACAACCTAACCAACGACAAAACGCGTAGGTCAAATTACAAAAATGCCTTTTAAAGCGTTATGCGTAATTTAAAAACTCGTCCTTGTTTTCAGTAGCTTCAGTGTCATAGAAGTCAAAATCATTCATATAAAAATAGTTATAGTCTTTAGGCTCCTCGCCATTTGTGCTCAACACATCACTAGCGAGCTGTTTATGGGTACTGAGACTTCTGTTTTTCGCCCGCGCTTAATTACGTAATTTAGGTAAAGCGTTCACAGTTCCAGTATTTTTTCACTTAACGAGCGCGGAGAATCCTGCTGCACTGCCTTAGCAACTTTGTTTCAACCAAAAAGTTTCAGCTACTCTCTTCTTGAAACAATTGTGAAGTCTTTGTTAAGCTGCGCTTCTTTGCCACTGCTTTCGAAGTTTATCTTCAGGTAATTCTGTTAGTTTATGTCTGGGATCAGAGACTTTAGATTCTCTATGCTAACTGAGAATGGAACGGGTTACACTGTGCACTACAGTTAGATGTTATTTTCTGTCCTATTTTTCTGTAAAAGAGTCTGCTCACTCGCCATGCATTTGCGCTATTCGAGCGCACCACTAGTTATTATTATATATCTGAAATCTTAATTGAACACGACTGAGAGTCAGCTTCGCTCGCTTTCGCGCTGCTCGTTGAACTAGTGATGCGCTCTAATGGCACAAAATAGCGAAGCGAGCGCTGATGCATGTTCCCTTATAATTGCCGCTATTCCCCATGCATGCTTTGGTGTGGCTAGGAACATTTTTAATGGCTTTCAAAAAGAAGATTCTTTACTTTGCTACCTGTTCTTGTTTCGTTTTAGCTCTCCTCCTCCTTGCCCTGTCTTTTCATTTCTTATCTCTCTCCTTACTTTTTCTTCTGAGTTTCTAATGCCCTCAAAGCTCTTGACCGAGCGTTTCTAACGTTTTGTCCTCTTTCGCAGAATTTATTCACTTGGCATCGCCACTTCGTACTGCGGGTAAACAAAACTTAATACATGTACTTGCAGACTGTATGCTACCAGCCTGATAAGAAATGAAAATACAGGGAAAGGAGAGGAGAGCCTTAGTAATCTTAATTCCGTTCTTCTGACTTCACATTCCACAGCCTTCAGTCTGTGGTTTGGCAGAGGCAAGGGTGGGGGGTTTTGTCATCACGCCCACAGGTGCTAATTGGTGTGACTGGGGGTTAGCCCAGGCCAGGGGGAATTCTGGCGGAGCCCTTCCTCCCTGCCGGTCCTGGGAGCCTGGTTTCATTCAAGTTACAAGCTCCTCAACCTCAACCGAGGAGGCTCCACACACTGTATTTGGGGGGGGGGGGGGGGGGGGCACAAAATTAGAGATTGGCACACTCCTATGAAATCTGATTTTTTTAAGCTATAATACATCATACAAAAAGACTTGGGGGATTAAAATGTTCCAAGTGTCTTTTTTCCTTCTTCATGTAGTGATACAAAGTCACGTAATTGGGGGGGGGCATGGGGGGGGCTAATTAATATTGGGGGGGGGGGCAATTGCCCCCCTGCCCCCCCCCCCCCCCCCCCCCCAGTGGAGCCTCCCCTGCAAGTATATAATCCACAACTCCTCTGCGGTTGCCGTCGCTGACGAGCCCATTCTTCGTCTACTGCTACATTTGTTGATTGTCTTCAAAACCTTCGTTGTACTTTTTCTCAATTCTGCTTTGTTTTGTCTAGTTGTTGATTGTGCTCATTTGATCCTCGCGGCAGCGCGCCCGAATTTATTTCTTTCAAAAAAAATTGCAACTCTCTAACTTTCGAACTTTCGGGCGCCTAAACCGTTTTCTGGCCGCCTCTCCTTCTCGATGATAAGCCCTACTGAAACGAGTGTGAGGAGATTATTGTAGTCTTGTTAATAGTGTTTTTCTCGGCATGGTCAGGTAAGGGAAGCCTTTTATCAAGCTAGCTAGATGCATATTCAGTGTGTATGTACCTATAATAGATTAGTGAACCATTTTTGCTGCTGGAAAACTCTACAGTTTCAGTTTGTGTACAGTTTTCTGTACTTAGCTATTCACTTCATTTGTTTATGATATAGTGAGTGGGTGCGATGAACTATGAATAATGTTATAATTTGATTGTGGGTAAAGGGTCACTAATTAAAATGGTTCAGAAAAGGTTTTTAACTCCTGCGTGGATTTGCCTTCTGTTTGAGTTGCGTTGGACTTTGGGCTTTGACGTCTGTTCTGGAGCTAGGTCCTGAACAAGGACATTCCTAAAAAAAATTCCCCCACAGGCTTCAATTAATGTGTTAGCATGGTTATTTGTATATGCTGTATCACAAATCAATTCTTTATTTTCATGAAACCTGTGGGGGAATTTTTTTTAGGAATGTCCCTGTTCACCATTTCAAGCCCTAGGTCCACAATATTCACATTTGCCATAGTTAGAGGGGTAATGGAAGTTGCTTCAAAGTGGGAGGGGTAGGGGAAGGGGCACCTTGTATCACGCCAATATAATCTTATGAGAATCATTTTATATTTCATAGAAAAAAAAGTTACATTAAAATGTGCCTCTATGCCACCACTAGTGCCTCCTCCCCCCCCCCCCCCCCCCCCCCCCCCCCCCCCCCCCCCCCCCCCCCCCCCCCCCCCCCCCCCCCCACCCCACCCTTCTCACCCACTCCCATCACCCCAGCTCAACCCTGTCTACAGCCATGAACTGGTGATGATGAACTGAGCTATTCCATGTCCACTAAATGGCTGACTAAAATGCAGTGATGGTGAATTATGCTGGCATAAAAATTTTTATTCCTTTCTACGAGTCCCTTAACAGGGGTCATAGACCATCAATTTTTGTCTTCTTAACCAAAGAATCTGAAGACAACAACTGATGACCACTGCAAATACCAACTGAGTTTTATAGTTGCTGCAGGCCATTGTGATAGGATGCATCTATCTAACAAGGTGTAATATATTTGTATAAAATGCCCCTATGCCACCACTAGTGCCTCCCTCCTCTCCCCCCCATTTGAAGGTTCCAATATCACTTTCTTTCAAGTAGCATAATTACTAAAAACATTCCTCCCCACGCCCAATAAAAAGGTAAAGGGACATCAAGCACTGCCTCGCTGAAAAACCCTTTATCGAACATGGGCCTTGTCGGTGAGATTTAGGGAGTTTTTTCTGGTAGTATCTAAAATGCGGACGGACCGGACCGACGGACCCGATATGACTAAAATACGGACTTAAACTGCGGAGTATTCTGGAATGAGTGAGCTATATAAAGCTACTTTACTACTACTGAACTGCTAGCAATGATATTGGTGCATCAAAAAAAAAATTGTATTTAGAGTTCAGAACATGACAATGAACAGAGAAGTTATTATTATTATTATTATTATTATTATTATTATTGTACCTATTCAAATCATGGTCTCCACAAAATCAACTACAGCACCCTTTGATGCGTATGATGCATATTGCCTGCCTTTACAATGAAAGTTTTTAGTCTATTCCACCACAGCATACTACCAACCAGGTCCCTGAAGTTGTGACAAAAATACAGGTTCATTACCAAAAAAATGGCCATAAAAATGAGTAGCTACCAGCCAAAAATATAAGGGAATGGTGTTATCAAGTTAGTGTGCCTGAAAATGTTAAATATAGTTCCTCAGCTTCATAGTTAGCTCTTGAAAAAAAAGTCTAGAGAGGAAAGTCCTTTATATTATATATGCTTGTACTAATATAAAATTGGGATGCTGTGCCCCCCTAATAAACCCCCCACCCTAGTATCTCTGCCATTACGTGTGTAGCTAATAAAGTGTCCAGCTAGGAAGTATGTACAGAGATTTCTCAATTTTATGAACTTGGTGTAGTTGATCAGCAACTGAACCTCTTACAGATACTTACTCTAGTTTCTCGATATTAAATGATATGCTAATTTCTTTGTGTAATTTCAAAAATTAATGCCCTCATAATTGTGTGAGAAACTTCCTCATCTTTACTTTGAGATTATGTGAGTAAGTAAAATTACCAAATGCGAAATACAAATACAGAAGAAGCTAATGCAAAAAGAAATTAATTGAATGATGTTCGTAGTCAAAACTAAAAATACAGATTGCTGAAAGACGAATACCGAATCATTTCTTCGTACCACCTAGTTGCAGCTGGAGGCAATGTTGTTGGTAGGGATCCACCAGCAGTCAGTATCACATCGTAGTGATCACTTTCACGGCAAATTTCCATGTGATGTAGGGAACAAGAAATGGTTTTTGCTGCATGCACCCACTTCTGCTTTTCATTGGTGCCGTACTTTGCCCAGTAGTACTCCTTCTTGTTCTTTTTAATCGCAACAAAAATTGGTATTTTCAATATTGCTGTAAGTGCAGTGATTTCAACATGAGTCCCCCATGTACGCAGCATTTGCATTCTTTGAACATGAATTGCTACTGAATTAGGATGGCATAGAGGGTTAAAATACCCTGCGTTATTAATTGTGAACTTTGTCAGTGCAGCTCGCAACTCCAAGTGGCTTTCCTGAGTACCATAAAGTATGTAGGAAAAGCTTCTAAATTAACAGTTACCGTCTCCAACAATTTTATGAATGTACCGACCTTCTTGACTGCTAAGAAAAGAGGCAGCAGATTGGCAGAGTGATGGCGGTTTGCAGAGTTTGGATGATTCACGGTATGCAAAATTTTCCTGGTCAGTAAGACACTACAAGCAAGTTTGAAATATAGTTAGCATGCAAATTCACAATCATTGTAAAGACTTCAAGTTTAACATTTATAAAGCATACCTTTTGCCTTTCTGTTTTCACCTGGTGAAAATATACTTCTCCAGCCTTAGGCTGTACTGAAGGCAAATTTGACACTAAATTGCTCTGAGGATTTAGTAGAAGTTCCAAAACTTTTGATGGAGTCAGATTTTAGTCTGAGTAGAACAAGGAAAAGCCATGCTAAAACTTGTCTTACACGAAGTAAGGTCAACGCCCCCACACCTACCTTAAATCAGAGCTAGCCACGCGTGCTAAGTGATCAGACCGCGAAAAGTAAGTCCGCCCTTTAGTTAGCTAGGACACGGAGTCCGGTCCGTCGGTCCGGTCCGGATATTAGCGATTACCGTTTTTTCCTCGCGGTTTAGCTTTATACCGCTACAATGAAACCGCAAGGGTTGGGGTTGAATTGAGTGGTTAGACACATAAGCCACTTCAACTGTTCTAAGTACACCGCACATTTACTATATTGTCTCGTGCATAGCTTTGCACTTTCTTGAAAGCGGTAAAGGGTTCTAGATTTTAATAAAAGGAAATAATAGCGAGCTTGGCCGGGGCAGAGAGGAACAGAGCACGATGGGCGACTCACTTTTGAAGTGTGACTACAGCGAATTCGATAGATCGAGCTTAGCTTCAAGCCTATTGGTAAATATCTTGAGAAACGACAGCCAGGGGAGAATGTCGCTGGAAATGAGCGAGTCTTACTTGGAGAGAACGGACTTGTCAATCTTTGATGGCAATCCTATTCCCAGACTGGTGTGTGAGGCTGTTCTACTGAAGCTACATGTCGACTTGAGGAAGCTGCTGAACTTTACTGAGCTCTGGCCTTTTCTGAACAAAAGGGGTCTATTGGCTACTAACAGTCAGGCTTTCTTTGTCAACCCAGAGAATAACGCTCAAATCAAAGTCGATTACCTAATGACAAAACTTCTGGAATATCCTCATGAAGATTTCTTGACACCATTAGTGAAATGTCTGGCTGAATCCCATCTTGAAGAGGGTATGGCTCAAGGGCACAAGGATCTAATTAAGGAGATAATACGACTTTATAAAGTAGAGATTAAAAAATACAAAGGTTAGATTGTTTTTATGTTTGTTTTGTGGATGTTATGTATACAGCAATGGGAAATATATTTCAAAGTTTTTGGGAGTTGACGTATTAAGTTATAGCAATCAGTACTGTGCTTCAGCACAAGTGGTGAGTGAGGTAGCCAGGCTATATTTACAAACAATGAGAAAGATTAATTACTCATTAAACACATACATTTACACAACTAGTCCACAATGATAGCAGGTCTTTTATGGTCATGGGAAACTGTAGTACTATTAGTTTGTTCAAGTATATTGCTTACAATAGGGTAAGCATCAAACGTTGTTTCTAATACAATAGAAACAGCTCCAGCTAGTGAATAATAATAATAGTAGTAGTTAATAGTCTCAGTATATCTATCATAGAGCTATTTAGTCTTTCACGTTCTACAAAATTACCATACAGGCTCTGTTAAACATGTGGTGTTTGAATAACTTAGGCACTTCCTCCATATTCTTGTTTAAACCTTGCTATTATTCCTCAGCTAGTCAGAATTAAAACATGTTGTTTTTTTTTTACACTTACGTCCCTAAGTTCTCAATTCGATGTACGTTTGGTGAAAACACATTCGTATAGAAGGTGACATGAGTTGTATGATCCAGACACCACCTTATGCTGCTAACACCCTATGAGCTGTTATAAGACATCCAGTTTTCTTGACAACAATTTGTATCTAGTACAAACGTTTTTAGATTCTTTATGAAACGGCTTTTTTTTTTAGAAATGCCAATGAAACCTTGACAATTCTTTATACCAACAAAGATAACTATGTCGGCTATTTGACATGCAGATAGTGTGTATTAACTTAACTTTGATCACTAATTGTACAATGAAGAAAAAAAAAGTCTCTAAATATCTTTTTCTTATTAACTTACTAAAAAAAGGTTTTCAGTTGAATAGTCTTGAATTGCTCATATCACAGGTAATCATTAATTGGGGGATTAGCTGTATGAAGCTGCACATCCTAAAGGTGGCCACATAAATGCTTGATTGACATCATAAAATCAAATCCAAATTATGTTTTTGCAATTGATTTAAAATTAGGCAAAATAAAGCCAGAATATGTATATGTTAATAAGATAACAACTTTGTTTTATAGTTATAAGTGGAAATGCTCAAATTTGATTGTACATTAATTCTCTCTCTCTCTCTTGTAGCTGCCATTCTTCCTAGGAAGTTTAGCCATTGGCTATTTGTGGTTATTGTATCCTTCCTGGCAGCACTTGCTGTGGCCTATGTGGCGTTGCTTGGAATATACTTTCACAAACTTGTCCCACATTCTCCAAGATCTATTCAAGTGTTGGCTCACACTTCATTCGTAGTCAGTCTGGATGATCTGATACCGAACCGATGGATATATTCAGTTGGCATTCGCTGGAATAGCACCAAGTCTTTTAATTGTAGAGGTAATGTTTCGATATTGCATGGGGTGAGTTGCTCTAATTCGTTGCTGTCTGAAAGACGACGTTGGAAGTACGATGTCAATGGGCTGACACTTCCACGCTACCTCCTACCGGGTTCGATCATCTATGTCACTGTAAATAATAGTGAAAAGGCTAATGATGTAGTGGTAAAACTTTCCCAGTCTATTCGTGAGTATAATGAAATTATATATGCAGCACCAGCAAAGCCTTCATGTGATTCCCGTCATGACTGCTATAATGTAAACAACTTACCTTCTTCACCTGCGACTTTCAACATAACTAAAAGAGAGTTTTATTATGTTTTTTTTCTTAACAGTAATGATGGTGAATTTTCCCCCCCCGAAGATTATACTGTGGATTATTATATTGATGCTTTATTGTACAGCAATGATTCAGTTGTAAAATACTCCAAGAATCACTCTCATGAATGGGCTGTAATTAACGATGATTATTCTACGCAACCTGTAAAAGTAAAAGTGTCAGAATGGTTTCAATTCAGCCAGCCATCTTGCAACTTACTTCAGTATTCATGTGAACCAGGACCAGATCTCTCGTTGATTGTACAAGATGCTGAGCCTAGAGCAGACATTATAATACTAACTACATTGGTGTTTGGAATGAGTGCTGCCCCTCTCGTTATTTTGCTTCTGATTCTATCTATTCAGAGATACAGGTTCAAACGCAGACTTGTAACAGAAGTGAGCAACAAGTACCAATAGCATGCCTACACAGGGTAATATGTTATGTTAGCTATATATTATGAATTTTACAAATACAGTAACTCATTTTTTGAATGTATTAAGGTAGTGAATTTATCCTATTGTCTGCATGGTATTTTATAATAAACTACAAATTAATTTTAAAACTGTATAGTTATAATAGTGCTAACTGACTATGGCCAATTATAGCTATTTATATCTGTTCGGGATCAAACCCTTAACTGCCTTGTTTATCTCATAATTATTATTATTGGTTTGACAATATTATTCATCCTAGCTATATACTGAATGGATAATTATACCTCCTGTAGGTTATATATAATTTAATTTCTAGTTATAGCATCTTCTATTTTATACTCAACGCTACTTTTTTTGAATAGTAGCTAATCATTTTATATAATACTATTGCATGAGTCACAGTATGATATGGCAAAATATTTCACCAGCAGGTTAATCTATTTTCATGAGCCAGAAGTGAGTGAAATAAAGCCTGAAAGTGAAATATTTTGCCATATCACTCTGCAGAGTGTAATAAGTTGTTTATTCTACACTAGATATCTTCACTGGTTGGGTAGGCTACATTCAGTATATTTCCTGAGATAGTGTCAAGTAGTTATAGCAACCAGCCTAGTTTACCAGTTTTCCTGGTTTTGACAGCTACCTTTCACTGATATCAGAAATCTACACCAACAAAGCAAACCACAGAATCCATAGATCTAGCACCAGTACTAGAAATCCACCAAGAAATCTAGAAATCCCATACGAAATATCGAAATCAGGCAAGAAATACGGGAATCAATTGATTTTTAATGTTATTCATAGAAGTTAGAAATCTTGAAATTCTTTCTCCTGTTATCGCTGCTTTGCTAGTTTCATCACCTGTGTGAATGTGGTCCACTGTGGCACTGACTATGGGGTAGGATTCAGCTGCTATACAACATGAACATGCTTGGCAGCAGCATCACCCCATTAAATGGGAAGAGGTAAGAGTTGTAGAAAGAGCCAGTAAAAATCGTGAGTTGAAGATCAAAGAAGCTCTACACATACAGATGACACCTGACAACAACAAGTTTAACAGAGACATAGGTTTAGAGCTTCTAGGATGCTGGCTGTCCATGCTGCGTGCAAATCACTCTCCAGGATACAATTAACACTATGCATACCCTCCAAAAATCTTGCTGTTTACATTGTGTTATGTCACCATGGAGAGTTCGACCTCAGTTGACCCCTGAAGAGGACTTGGGCAAGAAATCGAAACGTTGGGTTAAGTTATAATTAACAATATTGGCTGTTAAAAAGAGAAAAAATTGCTATTAATAAGAGAATAATAAGAAATTTCTAGAATAATAAACTATCTTTTGGAATAATAACTCAAATGAATAATTCTAAAAATTTCGAGCATAATCTGGCAGGCCCTAATTATCACTCTTACATAGATAAAGCCCCTATAGCTAGATGGTGGTTGCATTGGCTCTATCAATTTAAATTGTAAGCTTTGAAAAAGTATTTAAATGTAAAAAATATTTAGTTGTACGTGTTAGTTAGTTTATAGTTTGAATGGGTAGATTAGCTGAGCATAGCACGGTTAAGTTTTCAGCAATTTTTGGTGTGTGGGACTTTCTACCATTTTAGCTGAAGAATGTTCACAGATTGATACGTTGCATGAACTAACTCATGATATGATGAGCTTGTCTACTATTTTAAGTCTAAAATTCATATAGCAATAAACCTCTACAATATACTTCATAGTTATTAGCTAACTAAAATTTCCTGCACTCAATATCTCCACTTGTATGTAGCACAAGCAAAATAGCTCATTAGAGTCATCTAAAATATTGTTTCCTACTGGGCACTCCAGATTATTAGGAATTACAGGGACCTCCTCTCAGTAAAGCTATGTACTATAATAAGTCACACAAGCTGTGACAAAATTGCATCTTTTAAAGGAGTTCATTCTATTATGCAAGCAGTGGCACATGATCACCTTATAAATAGAGGTTAAATTCAAGTATCTGAGTGATTTTTGATTTGGTGGTTTGGTAGTGAGCGTTCTGCTTAACCTACACTTCATTCTTATAGTGACATCATAACGGACTGTCATACTTTCACGTAGTTAAAATTAAATTTCATAGAAAATATTTATTGCCTTCCAGTGGCATAAACAAAAGGGGCTCTAGAGGCTGGAGCCCCCCCCCCCCCCACCTCCCATAGTTATTGGGGTACAATCTAACCAGGTGTTTCTCACATGAACACTTATAAACCATAAACACACCCTTGGAGCCTCCCCCCCCCCCCCCCCCCCCCCCCCCCCCCCCCCCCCACCCAAAAAAAACAAAACATCTTCCCACACTGATGCTCACTGTAAAACTTAATTAAGGAGTTGAAACAATAAATGAACAAGCTTTCATATGATGAGTAGCATGTACACTTCATTCCAGGATCATTTGTTCCTTCATTTTAAAGTCTTAGTGTTTTGGCCCTTATGTACTACTACTACTACTACTACTACTACTACTACTACTACTACTTCTATTTTTTTTATTCTACCATAGCAAAAATTGATACAACTTTAAAAAATGTAAAGTATACTTCTGTCAATGAGCATGCATGTTATGTTAGCAAGTTTCCAAATACAAAGGAATCAGTAGCACGTGTCACACTGATACACCCAGGGTCTTTTAACTAACAGGAGAGAAGTTGCTGAATTATATATTTTAATATTCTAATCTCATTATCAAAAAATGCCTGGCTTGCTAAAGAGCTCACATATTCCAGGGGCGAATCTAGGAATTTTTTAAGGAAGACCTCTTTTTAAGAAGGGGTTAAATAGATATAGTTACTTATGAAAACTGTTGGCCATATTGTATTTCTATAATAATAGTCATTCACACAATAATTAGAAATTCTAATGTGACTCTCCAGGACTGAAATGAATGATCGAACAGAAATAATCGGGAAGTAAAAGTATTAAAACAATACTAATTTACAAGGTATTTTTGTCTAAGAAAATGAGTGAATACTTAAGTTAATTGAGACAAAAAAGGAAACTAACTTTATGAAAAAAAAATCAAAGTAATTTTTAAAGACATGTTTAGCTAATGATGAAGTTATAGCTATACTTATTGTCATGTTCAACCATGAAGAAAAAAATAGATAAGCAACAACCATGCAGCACTATAATATACTGTCCAGAGTTTATAATAGACTTGCAGTGCTCTGTCATTGACACGAGTAGTAGTACACAGAGTAGTAGTACACAGAGTAGAGCTACACTAGCTAACGCAACACAATCTGAATCTCAATCTGACAGCCACAATAACTGAATGATACAGTACTTATAAAGAAAGACAGCTCAGGGCCTCTTCACAAAACAAAGGGACAAAAGAATAGAGGAAGGCTACTCAGGGCTTCCTTACAGAACAAAAGACAAAAGAGTGGCAACAGGAAATAAAACAGGAAATGATCAGATAATCAAATGAATACAGTTCAATGACATGTATAAGTGCATGATAATTCTGTTCAATTGCATTCCAACTCTGGCACAATGCAGTTTAGTCTTCCGCATTAGCTATAAGTAAAAATAGTGATTCAGCACAATCACTTATTTCATCAGAAGATCACAGGACGAAAACTGACGAGGTATGATTAGCTACCACAAGGTAGAGATAGAGAGATAGCTCATTTTCAAAAAAACTGGGGCAGGTAAAGCCCTAGTCAACCACCTCCCCCCCCCCCCCAGTCTGGCGTGCCGACTATATTGGACGGATGCAAATAGATTTATCCGGTTGTTGTTATAATTAGTCTCGCAAGCCAGACCCTTTACCTAATCGCTTAGGAGTTGTTAGTGGGTGTAAATTACTAATGCGCGCAAGTATAAGATTTAAGGCGACTGCTGCGGGTCGTCCGGGTACAGTGCGCCTAGGGACAGGAACGTAGCATATAACCTTTGAACTCTTCCTGACCTATGAACTCATTTTGCCTTGCCCGTGTTTTTTTTATGCGTTTGTCGGTTGTGTGTGCTGCGAACTAGGCCGGCTACATGGATCATTGCAGCAAGACAAATTATTTCAGGGTATGTTTATGTCTTTGCTTTGCTGTGACTAATCACTATAGCTTACAATATTTTCAAGAGAATATATTAGAGGGAGTTAAGAGTTAATACAAAAATAGGTGAATTGGAAAAAATTTGTGTGGGCCTTGATAATGAATCACACGTATGCACGACCACAGGAATTGTATATATTTCTTGAGGAGGGTTGCTGGCATATCGAGGTCGCATTAGCTATTGGTGCTCATACATAGGTGGGAGGGGTGGGGCTAGCTAGAAGTATAAGTTAATTTTCTATGTTGGGTGGGGGCAGGGGGGTCGGGTGGAAGGGGGGGGGGGGGCACTTGCACTATTGCTGTCATGTGTGCAGTTTAGTACCATTGACTTTATTGTGATGCAATTTTATAATTAGGATATACATATAATAATAGAATACAATGCATAACTTTCTTCTGTTATTTGTCTCGAAAATTCAATGTGGTGGAAATTCTAAAAAAGTCATTAAGTATATTATTATGCTGAGATCAACAAATTAATTATTTACATGAAGTGTTGTTCTTGCTTTTCTTGTAGCCACTGTCACAAGTGCCACAATACCATTCATGTGGTGGCACTGTAGTGAGTCCTGCACAATCCCTACCAACAACAACAAAAATATTTGTTAATTTATTTGCTATATTTTAGTGAGTTCAGGTCTAGTAAGCACATGCAACTGTTAGAAACCTAAAGTGACAGAAATATGAACAGAAAACTGAAGTTATATGCACACTTTGCAATTCAACACCTGTGGTGACACCATAGTGACTATGTAGATAGGTGTTCTATTCAGTCTGTTCCAAGGCTGGTTGCTACTGGGATGGCAAGTATTCTCAATATCTAGTAGGTGGGAGGGCAGGTGGGAGTGTCTCCTCTAAACTTTCCAGCTTCCCCCCTAATTTTTGCATGTTACGGGAACATTTTGTTTTGTTTTTACTTTCCTGGAGCACATCATACGTATATGACACTTCCATTATAGTTTAGCCATTTTCCTAAATCATGTCAACAAAACTATGATTTCATAATTACTAAATCGAGCAACACAGCATTTGATTTGTTAACTATTGCCCTTTTCACAAATGCCACTTATACATGAAGTGAAGAGCAATGTCTGTTACAACCTCTATTTTACTATATTCAGAGTAATGCATCATTCTCTCACAGGTGATTGCATACAAGTAACTTACCAATGACTCCACTTGTCACAAGCATCACACTGGATCATATTTTTCTCTGTGGTTATAATGGTACAGAGGGCACACTTCCATTTCTGCTTCAATGCTTATACTAAAATGTAACATTTGTGTAGCAATAATTTTTATGGCAAATTTCAACGACTTACTTTTATTTTCTACAGCAACCCAAGCATACTTGGTAAAATATCATCTTCTCACTTCCACAATGGGCAGAGAGCTGTCAAGAATCTGCTCATCAATTTCTTCTTGAATACCAGTACTGATTTCCACATGATTTACAAGTGCATCCTGAACTGCAGACTTCTCACACAAATATAAGAGATTGCCTACCATTGCAATGAATAAGAGAATTACAATTAATCACATGAAATAATTTATTTTAATATTTTTAGCAAAAATATTAGTTCAGTTAGGAAATAATTCATGTCTTCCTCATACATAGAATTACTTACAATAAATGGTCTGTGTCATTGGCTGACGTTCCTCATCAGTAGAATTATTTAATAGTGCCGTGCAAATGTTCTTCTTTTCCAATAGTGTTGGCCTCGCCATCCTAATATTCCCACTCTTTCTTTTTCGTTTTGTTGAAAAAAAAATGCCTTTTGTGGTGTAATTTTTTTATTGGGTGGCTGATGTTTTACAGCAGGCAAGGATGCTACTGAAGAGCTTTGGTTTGCTTTTATGATATTTATTGCTGATGTTAAATAACTTTGGACTTGATGAAGTGTGTCTTTATCTGTCACATGGGGGATATAGCCGGATAGCATCATGAGTGATTTCTGTACTTCATCTCTACACTTGCTAACACTACCAGTGCCACACTGCTTGAGTCTCTGTAATAAGTGCTGATCTTGGATACGGTCATTACTACTGCATGATGCTGGCTGTGTTTGTGTAGTGTTATTATTTAATGACTGCACTACAAGATGAATGTGCTTGCAAATAGTAGCTCGAATGACTGCATCAGGGCAGCTACATGAGTACATGTGAATACAGATGTTACAGTCTTTGCAAGTAATGGAGCATTTGTAAGGGCAAATTGTATTGAGCTGCAAAATTTTATATATGCTTTTTCCATCAGTAGAATTTACCTCCCATGCTGAGTGCTCTTCCACCTGGTGTACTAAATCAAAAGAAATTTCTTTACTACTCAGATGTCGAACTCTGATTTGGTTTATCCTCTCACTATTTTTTCCCTTTTCAAGTTTTACTAATCGTTCAAATCCTTTGTCTCGGGCTAATTTCAATAAAATGCCAATACATTTGTCCAACCGCTTGTTGACTTTACCTTTCAAGTATATGTATTTTAGAACACGATGAAAGGCCTCTACATACATGTTCGTGTTTATTAAAGATGCTTTTCGATAACATACTGCCCATTCCTCTTTTCTTTTTACGTAATATTTCTCGAAGTATTCAGCAAACTCACAGGTAGTATCAGAGTCCTTCAAATTCTGCACAGTCTTCTCCAATAGAACTGCAAACATACACTCATCAGTCTCCTCTAAGAGTACTCGGAGACTGTGATAAACAGTAACTCTAAGCTGAGTGTCAGTCACTTTTTTCAGATTTTCTCTCCACGCACGATCTACATGCCATGAGCATAATAATTTTTGTGGTGGTTTGGTGTTGTAGAATGCAACTGTCCATGCTGAATAAAACTGTTCTGCTAAATCGGACATGAAATATTTTGGTGAGAGAGTTCCAATATTTGTTTTAATGGAATCATAAAAAATTTGTATTAAAGTTTTATCCTCTATATTCGAAATGCACCATGCCACAGGGAATCCTTCACCATGCTCATCAACAACAACAAGTGTTATTAGGTTGAAGTCGTACCCATTTGTACCATGTGTACTGTCCACGCATACCACACTCTCAAAGCTAAACTGCTTCAACATGTCTGCTTGCAATGGTGTTTGTATTCCTACAGCAAAGTCATTAGCGGAAAGTTGTTCACATTCTTTGCTGGGGGTTTGTCCTTGCCCCTTGTAGAATAAAACTGGGTTTAGATTGTGTGCCATCATTTCTTCTACCCATAGATGTACACTAGTTGCATCGTCCGAGTGTCTTCTGTTTTGGATAAAACTATATGCCTTCTCAATATTGTTTAAATCTTTCCTTGTAAGCAAGTGAATGCGTTCGCAGGTATCTCCAATACTGTCTCTCACGTCATCTAAAATCCGTTGAAACTCCACTCCAGCTGAAAGTTTCCCAGCTATAGCTAGCCTATCCTTTTCAGGTATTCTTAAATGAGCCAGAGACATCTCATGACCATAATGCGTTCTACAAACCATTACATCCAGGCAGTTATCACTCTTGATTTGAGCAATTATTGCAGCTGTACAATAACCACTTATTTTTGAAGTTCCTTGAGTCTTCAAATGCCTTATTCCAGTACTCCTGGACTTAAAGTGACCACTTCTGTTGCAATAATAATATATATTGCTCCTTTTTTTCCCGCAATCTTTAATGAAACATGAATTAGTGGCTTTCTCATACTCCTCTTTCCATGTGTCGAACTCTGCAAAACAAACACATAAACATAAACTTTTTTTCAAACGTTAATCAGTCATCAGTGAGTAAAACAAGCTGCTTGTTTGTATTGTTTGTCTACTCAAAGTGATGTCGCTAAATTGAAACATCACGCTCACCATATTGGGTACATGTTAACATGTTTTTACTCAATGAGTAGCTAAGTTTTGAAAAAAAATTCTTCCAATTTTATTTTTAGTTGATAACCTCAGTAAGAATCAGTATTTTGAGAAATATCAATTGGCTTCACATTATATTGGCCCTTGCATTAAGTTTGTGTATCTAAAATCTCTGATTATCCAAAAGGACAAACAGCCGAACAAATTGAACTCTATGGCCTAGAGTATACAATTAAGAAAGCAAGGAAAAAATTGTTTCAATTAGTTGTAAATTTTGATTACCTAAAAATGTCTCAAGCTTTACAAATATCAAGGTCCTACTATATTTATAATAAAAGGTGCACTACACTTCACCAGAGATTTGAAATCATTGTTAATTATCCACTGGATTGTAATGATTACTGTGACATAGTGAGTGAGGTAGCCCAGGTAGCTCAACAATTGACATATATCATTATCTTGAGCCATATGAACGTTGCATGGTTCAGGATGCATTGCACTTTTGCATAATAAATGGTTGTAAAACCTGCATTTGACAAACACTATAATGATCTTACCAATTAAAGTTTACTATACTTGCAGTCATCAACATTATTTATACATACGTACCTTCAAAAGATTTGAATCTCATTTTTTCAGTGTCCATTGAAATAGAGTGAGTGGCTCCTAAATGGTGTCTCAGTTTGTCTAAATATCTACATGTGAAGGTGCACTCCTCTTCCTGACATTTGATATTCGTATGATTGCTGGTTTCGTCATGTACTTTATTCATATGTCGGTTTAAACTAGTTCTGTGGCTATAGCAAGCCCCACAAATCTTACAGCTAATGGATGATAATGACAATGAAGACTGTCTAGATGAGGTTGACAGTATAGATGAAGCAGATAAAATTGATGGTAACGAAGAAGCAGATGAAATTGATGGTAACGAAGAAGCAGATGAAATTGATGGTAACGAAGAAGCAGATGAAATTGATGGTAATGAAGAAGCAGATGAAATTGATGAAGTAAAGAAGCAGATGAAATTGATGGTAACGAAGAAGCAGATGAAATTGGTGGTAACGAAGCAGATGAAATTGATGGTAAGAAGAAGCAGATGAAATTGATGGTAATGAAGAAGCAGATGAAATTGGTGGTAACGAAGAAGCAGATGAAATTGATGGTAATGAAGAAGCAGATGAAATTGATGGTAACGAAGAAGCAGATGAAATTGATGGTAACGAAGAAGCAGATGAAATTGGTGGTAGTGAAGAAGCAGATGAAATTGATGGTAACGAAGAAGCAGATGAAATTGATGGTAACGAAGAAGCAGATGAAATTGATGGTAACGAAGAAGCAGATGAAATTGATGGTAACGAAGAAGCAGATGAAATTGATGGTAACGAAGAAGCAGATGAAATTGATGGTAACGAAGCAGATGAAATTGATGTAACGAAGAAGAGATGAAATTGATGGTAACGAAGAAGCAGATGAAATTGATAGTAACGAAGAAGCAGATGAAATTGATGGTAACGAAGAAGCAGATGAAATTGATAGTAACGAAGAAGCAGATGAAATTGGTGGTAACGAAGAAGCAGATGAAATTGATAGTAACGAAGAAGCAGATGAAATTGATGGTAACGAAGAAGCAGATGAAATTGATAGTAACGAAGAAGCAGATGAAATTGATGGTAACGAAGAAGCAGATGAAATTGATGGTAACGAAGAAGCAGATGAAATTGATGGTAACGAAGAAGCAGATGAAATTGATAGTAACGAAGAAGCAGATGAAATTGGTGGTAATGAAGAAGCAGATGAAATTGATAGTAACGAAGAAGCAGATGAAATTGGTGGTAATGAAGAAGCAGATGAAATTGATAGTAACGAAGAAGCAGATGAAATTGATGGTAACGAAGAAGCAGATGAAATTGGTGGTAATGAAGAAGCAGATGAAATTGGTGGTAATGAAGAAGCAGATGAAATTGATAGTAACGAAGAAGCAGATGAAATTGATGGTAGTGAAGAAGCAGATGAAATTGGAAGTAATGGTATAGCAGATGAACAAGATGGAATAGATTGATTACGTATGAACCAATTAGATAGTTTAACTGAAGTAGATGGAATTAATGAAGTTGATGGAACAGACTGAACAGCTATTTTACAGTGAGTGCTTGCTGTTGACTTGTTAGACAATGTAGAAGGCTGATGTGTAATAACATCTACAGAAATACATAAGATTTTAAGCTATAATTGGATGGTACAGTAGATGCATGATTTATGACTGAAATTATATCTTGCTATATAGCACAAAATGATAGGAGAACTGACTAACAGAAAGATATTGTCATAGCAATGAGCATGTTACATTTGTTAGTTGTCCTTTCTTGCCCATATTATGTTTAAGCAACTGATGGACAATCGGGAGGGCTATAGTAGGAATCAAGGAAGTTGTGACAAGTGAAAGTTACTTGACTATGTACAGTTGACATATACTCACTCAGTTATGATTGCTTATGTTCACTTCACAGCACATCATTCACAAGTTATGTGGGAAATGTGAATGTTTGCATAATTTAAAATGTGAAATATTGATGTCTTAGTTAACCTGATAATTTCTGATGAAGTTGCCTTGCACTAACAGGTTCCAAGTATACTTTGGGATGGTAGTAAGTATCTACATCCACAGGTCTGTACAGGTCAAGTAATTTCTGTCTTTCACTTAGATGCCTAATATACAAGAGGTACAATAACTTTATCACACTTTATGGATATTGATCATTTCTCACATTAAATTTCCATTCAAAAGTTCTTCCAACATTATTTTACGAAAGATCCCCATGTGTTTCTGCGTAGTAAGCAATGCAACAGGTAAATATGATTATAAATGAAAGAATCAATATTACCTGCACAAACTGGAATGGCTTATCCATGGAGCGGTAGAACATGTACTAATGCAGTATATATAAATAAACATGAAAAATAATTACTAAAATATACTAAGCACTAACCTGACAGACAAAGACTCCACAGTCAACTCCATTCTTTTGTCTGGGAATATCCTTTATACAAGTTATTATGATTACTTAAATTGATGAAGTATTTATATAACTTGCTACTCACCTTTCTATGATGGTACTGCCACTTCTCTATGTTCAGTTGGTCACACTTGTATTTCATGTAAGATCTATAGTTAATATTTATATGAAACATATACAAAGACAACATCAATTGTTTACTTGATTTGAGTCCAGTACATTACATTATGGTTGTACAAAGAGTCATAGTACTCGCCCACTTGGGCATTGACATCTAAAATCTATAGACATACATACACTCACATTATTAGTTGATACAAAATTCATACATTAATTTCATACCAGTAAAGTCCAGTGGTTTCCACCATCATTAATAGGAAACAGTATCAGATCTTGACTGGCTACATTGACCTGTGTGCAATTCTAGAAATCACCCATACAGCACTTGTGGAAAAGAATTTTTCATCACCTTTCTATGCCACTTTTCAACACCTGTGTAGCCACTCTGAATAAACTTGGGAAGAAAGTGAGAACTGTATGTCAAGATTTTTTTCCCACAATGCTATGTAATAAATAATGCATGACATAACTAGAGATTTCTAAAAATTGATTACTTTTAAAGATTCTTTGGCCACTAGTTGAGCATACTGATAGAGAATCTAATACATGTATACATAATTAAAAATACACTTATAAAACAATTAAATTAAAGATTCACTAACTTCATCGGTCAGGTAAGTTGATCCCACTATAGGACAGCACACATCTTGAGGTAATGACAGAAGAGATGGATCTAAAGATAAACATACAAAACAAAGCATGTTCATTCAGCAGTAACTACACAATTTAGAAATACAAATAAGTCACATTTGGACATTTACTTTCAAAATGGAAAATATACATACACACCACACTACTGTAATACAAGAAAATATCATATTGGAACAACAATATAGGTATCACTTGTTTGGTTACCTTTAGAAAGCTCGTAAAATAATTGATAAGGTTGTTGCTGCAGAACTGTAGCCATGCTAACTGATGTGACCTGTATAAAACAAACAAATATTTGATCACTTTCTCCAGTTTTAATAATCTTCATAATTTTCAGCTTTGCTGTCAATTGTCTGTGCGTATTCCAGGAAGTCCCCATCCACGTCTATGGGCAGTTATATTGTCAAATTAACTCAATATAACTGAAAATATGCATTTGTAACAGCATCAAGGGTTTTTTTATGAAGTATAGTGGGGGTGAAGTCTATATTGAGTGTACCAGTCATGTGACTACAACCTCAAATGGCTAGTACAACTGTTCAACCCGAAGGAGGGGCTCCCGGCAGTGAAAGCTACAATTTAAAATAAATGTCATAATTTTGATTGGGCAGGTGACTATTTTATTGTCCCGTGAGACGAATGACAGCAGTACTGGACAGTTGTTCTTAACTAGTAATTACATCAGTTCGATTTTGTAGATGAGAAATAGTTTTACCATGTTCAATCAGTAAATCTTCCATTCTCTGTCATGTCACCGAGTCCATAGCCTCCAACCAGGCTTCCTAATGAGTTGGTAATTTTTTCACGTACAAGACATCCAAGTCCTACATAATAAAAATGTTTTATTATTTTTATTGATTTCGCCAGCTTTACTTTAGTTTCCCTTTTTCTAGATGCAACATTATGTATGTGTATAAAACGAGCAATTTATAATTAACTTGAATCAATTTTCCAAATATCAATTATTCATGCATATACGAGCTACAACTTTTGTGCTTTATTTTGTTTACTATTCTAGCTATTGTTCATATTGGATTGTATAAGTTCTACAAAAGACTTCTAATATAAGTTGTGTATTGATGTGTAAGGAAATGTTCCAAGATGGATGGAGTGTGTAAAAAAAAAAATAATAATAAAGGATTGGATGGCATACAGTACAGTAAAAGTAAGTTTATCAAGTGCAATTATTATAAAGCTATATAAAATAGCTCTGTAACAATTAGCTTGCATACATTCTGTGCAGGATGTATGCGCAGCTTCTAAGCATCTGCACAGCTCACATATAGGGGTAATGTTCATCAAACATTGAAATATGCAGTTTGCATAGCAGCAGTTACGCTTATTTGCAAACCCAGGAGGCAAAGGTGACAGCTCTTCATAAATCGGAGTTTTCATAGTAATTACTTGCAAGAATGTAAAGGCTACTGTGAGAAATTTACTATCTGTGCCTTTCGAAGAGATTGAAGCTTTAAATGAGTGCACAGCTACTATCTGCTATAATTGTGAAAAAATAGTGACCAACTTAAGTCACTATCAGTCAAAAGCAGACAGTTTGAAGAAAATGAAGCTCTCATCATTAATGGCTTCTTCCACAAGTAGTTCTGATTCATCCAATGAGGACCATCTGAACCAAAGAGATCATATTTAGACAGAGTGATGCTCAGGCAGGAGATGACTTGAGTGAGAATACTTCTAGTTGTAGTCCAGCAATGAAGGTAAGTATATATAACATATTAAAAAGTATTGTTAGATATTTGTGAATGAACTTCTAGGTATCAATTCCATACAAGGCAGGTACCAATACTGTCAATATTGGTACACCATCACAAAAAAGTATATAAGAAAAAATCACAAGAAAAAAGTTATGTATCTATGGCATCCACAGTGGTTAATTCTCCACATATGTCAGAATCTGTTATCGCTAACATTTCTCTTAATTTTTTTGTCCCACTTACATTTACATGCACATATATCACAGCACATACAACCACAATGAACATGAATGTCTTCCATTGAAAACAAGACGAAGTCTTGAAATAGATACACGCCTTACCTGCATGTTTGTTGATTAGATAAGTGAGCTTTAACATTACAATCTGCGAATTTCTCTCCAACACCTTCACACAATAGAGCTACTGCTGGTTGACCATCCCTTCCTGCTCTTCCAATCTCTTGCGCATACTCTTCTAACATTGTAGGAACTCCTCAGTGAATAATTCTTCTTACGTCTGGACAGTCAATTCCCATGCCAAAGGATGTAGAGGCTACTAAATAGGCGAAGGTTTCCATCCGGCTCTGTTTGTGACTTCAACACCTGTTCTTTCTTGTCTACCATCAATATGCTAGTGAACAATGTCAACTAACCGAAACTTTGAAATGTAGTATGGGTAATGTGGAGGAAGAGAGAACGACGCGTCTCAACACGTCAGCAACGAATGTAGGGGAAACATTCCTTCCTCTTTGTAGGTCACTGAAACCAGAGTTCGTGACGTAGAAAGGCTCCCCGCAGGTAAGAATATCTCAACTAAGTTATATTTAATTAAGATACGCACTGGTCCGGGGACCTGAAAGATGGAACCTAAAACGAACTGAACAAAAATGACACAACCAACGTATACTATATAACAGTAACGCACAGGCCACCTGAGCAGGCTCAGAGCACACAACATCAGACCTGCCACGTGTACACAAATGACACAAAACCACTAAGTTCTAAAAGTAACACATCTAGTTCACATGCGCGCACACTCACACACATATACAATGTTCTAGTATCTTTCTTCTCTATCTTCTCTCCTCTCTCTTCATGTCTTGTTTCTCCTCTACTCCTCTCTTCTCATTTGTGGAGGCCGGCCCCACAGGTAACTTGGAGGCTCAGTAATGGATGGACCCAACATTTTCTTCAAATATCCATATATTGCTTCGTAATCCCTGAACTTTCGAATGTACACCACTGGTATTGGAAACTCGGTTCATTTTGTTCATGGACAATCTTTTCATGACTGTAGAAAGTGTTTCTGCTGTAGCTGTCAAAGCCATAACGTATTTGAAGAGTGTTGGTCTGAACATGAATGAATCTTTGGCAGGCAAGAGAGATGTGCAACCTGTGAGATGACCTTGATAGAGAGGGTTTTCCCCCTTGTGAATTGCCTTTGGATGAGTGTAGACATCCACACTGAGTGTTGGAGTCCATTACATGTGTTTGCCTTAGTTGAGTATTGGTGTCCGTTTCACGGCTTGAGTGATTGGTGGAGTGTGATTCCATTCTGAGTGTATGACCATTGGAACCACTACCAACAGTACCTTTTTTTTTTAGTACAGCAAAAACTTGGTTTCTTTTTTCCCATTCGGCCTCTACTCAGGGCTTTGGGCCCCCGCGGCCCGGGTAAGTCTACTTCGATTTAGATGTAATAAAAAGATGTAATTATTGTTAAAATAATAATCAGCAAAATATGTTTGTGTGTTTGTGAGATACTGTGGAGACTCCATGGTGGTCTTCTCCAACTTGGTAGACATAATGGGGTTGGACATTTTCATATCCTTGTAGTCTGCAAAAGTTGAATATTATTCCTGTTTTTTTATTCTTTTAGATTGTGTATGTGCACTATTCAGTAGGTCACGATAGCTGAGAATACATTGTTGCGTATTGTTCATGTGTTTGCTTTTTTAATTATATCTTTACTTATGCAGTTAGTATTGTTTACCACATTCAAAATTCCAAAAGATTCAAATTTGTTTATGAACATGTAGTAGTGGGAGGGGTTTAGAGTGTGTGAGTGTATTAATTAGTTAAGTTTACAATTCACAACAGCTGAACAACAAACTTGTTGTGTGTTTTAGTGGTGCTACTGACGGGAGTCACACAGATGATCCGTTCCAGCTTGGCATAGATGTATTGGGTGGATATACTTGATATGATATTGTAATTGCCAGGGTAGCTAAGTAGAGTACCATTACTATATGTATATGTTCTTTTTATGTTCTTGGAAGTGTGTGTGTGATTGGCAGTGGTAAAATACACTAATAGCAAACAAATACATTGTTTGTGTTTGTATTGTTTTAGTGGAACATATTCATGCAACGTGCAATACTCTAGGGTGAGTCACTGTGTCTCTGTATAGCGTATTGAGTAGAATTTAATTTTGACACTCACATTTGACATGCATTTGTGATGTAATAGTACGTGTATGTCGCCAAATGTATGTGTAAATAACGCGGTTATTGTGATCGTAGATAATTTCGTGTATTACAATAAAATTTAGTGTTTTATTTTACAAAAATATATTTTTGAAGTGCTTTTATATACATAAAGTGTTGTGCTTCTGTTATGTCATAAAAAGTATTTATATTCTTCTACTAAATTCTTGTTGATCTTTTCCAACTTGATGTTTGACGCAGTGATGCTCTTGTTATGTCTCACCTGGCGAAAGAACAGAAGATGTATTACCTATATCATTGAAACAACAATATATAATTATTTGTAATACTGTTTTTTTGTCGGGTGGTTGTATTTAAAAAAAAAAAATTTATGTACAAATACTGTCAACACTTTTTTGGTAGCTAAAATGATTATCATGGGCCATACAATCACCTAGTATGAATTTATGTGTGAATGTATGCAGATGTATGTATGTGTGTATGTAGTCACAAACTAGTGTACTACGTCATGTTCACTCTGAATAGGTCGTCCACAATGAGTTTATGCCCACCAAAATTACTTCTCAGAAATGAAAGAAAATACACAGAAAGAACAGAGGTACTGGGAAGCAGGAGAGGTAGACAGAGGAGGAAGGAATCATCAAGTTGAAAAGAAAATAAGAAAAACAGGACCAGTATGACTGAGGAATAAACAGGACCAGTATGACTGAGGAATAAACAGGGCCAGTATGGCTGAGGAATAAACAGGGCCAGTATGGCTGAGGAATAAACAGGGCCAGTATGGCTGAGGAATAAACAGGGCCAGTATGACTGAGGAATAAACAGGGCCAGTATGACTGAGGAATAAACAGGGCCAGTATGGCTGAGGAATAAATAGGGCCAGTATGACTGAGGAATAAACAGGGCCAGTATGACTGAGGAATAAACAGGACCAGTATGACTGAGGAATAAACAGGGCCAGTATGACTGAGGAATAAACAGGGCCAGTATGACTGAGGAATAAACAGGGCCAGTATGGCTGAGGAATAAACAGGGCCAGTATGACTGAGGAATAAACAGGGCCAGTATGACTGAGGAATAAACAGGACCAGTATGACTGAGGAATAAACAGGGCCAGTATGGCTGAGGAATAAACAGGACCAGTATGGCTGAGGAATAAATAGGACCAGTATGACTGAGGAATAAACAGGGCCAGTATGACTGAGGAATAAACAGGGCCAGTATGACTGAGGAATAAACAGGGCCAGTATGACTGAGGAATAAACAGGGCCAGTATGACTGAGGAATAAACAGGACCAGTATGACTGAGGAATAAACAGGGCCAGTATGGCTGAGGAATAAATAGGACCAGTATGGCTGAGGAATAAACAGGACCAGTATGGCTGAGGAATAAACAGGACCAGTATGGCTGAGGAATAAACAGGGCCAGTATGGCTGAGGAATAAACAGGACCAGTATGACTGAGGAATAAATAGGACCAGTATGGCTGAGGAATAAACAGGGCCAGTATGGCTGAGGAATAAACAGGGCCAGTATGGCTGAGGAATAAACAGGGCCAGTATGGCTGAGGAATAAACAGGGCCAGTATGGCTGAGGAATAAATAGGGCCAGTATGGCTGAGGAATAAACAGGGCCAGTATGGCTGAGGAATAAACAGGGCCAGTATGACTGAGGAATAAACAGGGCCAGTATGACTGAGGAATAAACAGGACCAGTATGGCTGAGGAATAAACAGGACCAGTATGGCTGAGGAATAAACAGGGCCAGTATGGCTGAGGAATAAACAGGGCCAGTATGGCTGAGGAATAAACAGGGCCAGTATGGCTGAGGAATAAACAGGACCAGTATGGCTGAGGAATAAACAGGACCAGCATGGCTGAGGAATAAACAGGGCCAGTATGGCTGAGGAATAAACAGGACCAGTATGGCTGAGAAATAAACAGGGCCAGTATGGCTGAGGAATGAACAGGACCAGTATGGCTAGGAACAACAGGCCAGCATGGCTGAGGAAATAAAAGGACCAGTATGCTGAGGAATAAACAGGACCCAGTATGGCTGAGCGATAACAGGACCAGTAGGGCTGAGGATAATAAACAGGGCCAGTATGGCTGAGGAATAAACAGGGCCAGTATGGCTGAGGAATAAACAGGGCCAGTATGGCTGAGGAATAAACAGGACCAGTATGACTGAGGAATAAACAGGACCAGTATGGCTGAGGAATAAACAGGACCAGTATGGCTGAGGAATAAACAGGACCAGTATGGCTGAGGAATGAACAGGGCCAGTATGGCTGAGGAATGAACAGGGCCAGTATGACTGAGGAATGAACAGGACCAGTATGACTGAGGAATAAATAGGGCCAGTATGGCTGAGGAATAAACAGGACCAGTATGACTGAGGAATAAACAGGACCAGTATGGCTGAGGAATAAACAGGACCAGTATGACTGAGGAATAAACAGGACCAGTATGGCTGAGGAATAAACAGGGCCAGTATGACTGAGGAATAAACAGGACCAGTATGGCTGAGGAATAAACAGGGCCAGTATGACTGCGAATAAACAGGGGCCAGTTATGGCTGAGGAATAAACAGGGACCAGTATGGCTGAGGGAAACAAACAGGACCAGTATGACTGAGAAATAAACAGGGTCAGTATGACTGAGGAATAAACAGGACAGTATGGCTGAGGAACAAACAGGACCAGTATGCTGAGGAAATAACACAGGGCCAGTCATGACTGAGGGATAAACAGGGCCAGTATGGCGAGGAATAAACAGGGACAGTATGGCGGAGGAAATAAACCAGGACCAGATGACTGAGGAATAAACCGGTGCCAGTATGGGCTGAGGAATAAACAGGGCCAGTATGGCTGAGGAAATAAACAGGGACCAGTATGACTGAGGAAATAAACAGCGGCCGTATGGCTGAGGAAATAAACAGGACCGTATGACTGAGGAATAATAAACAGGACCAGTATGACTAGGATAAAAGGGGCCAGTATGGTGAGGAATAAACAGGACCAGTATGACTGAGAGGAATAAGAATAAACAGGGCCAGTATGGCTGTGAGGAAATAACAGGGCCAGTATGGTGAGGAATCTAAACAGGACCAGTATGGATGAGGAAATAAACAGGGCCAGTATGGATGAGAAAATAATAAAAAGGAATAATAAACAGGGCAGTATGACTGCGGAATAAACAGGCCAGTATGGTGAGGAAACAAAACAGGACCAGTATGGCTGAGGAACCAAAAAGGACCAGTATGACTGAGTGAGAATAAACGGGACAGTATGAGATGCGGAATAATAAACAGGACCAGTATGACTGAGGAATAAACAGGACCAGTATGACTGAGGAATAAACAGGGCCAGTATGACTGAGGAATAAACAGGGCCAGTATGGCTGAGGAATAAACTGGGCCAGTATGACTGAGGAATAAACAGGGCCAGTATGACTGAGGAATAAACAGGGCCAGTATGACTGAGGAATAAACAGGACCAGTATGACTGAGGAATAAACAGGGCCAGTATGGCTGAGGAATAAACAGGACCAGTATGACTGAGGAATAAACAGGGCCAGTATGGCTGAGGAATAAACAGGGCCAGTATGGCTGAGGAATAAACAGGACCAGTATGACTGAGGAATAAACAGGACCAGTATGGCTGAGGAATAAACAAGGCCAGTATGGCTGAGGAATAAACAGGGCCAGCATGGCTGAGGAATAAACGAGGCCAGTATGACTGAGGAATAAACAGGACCAGTATGGCTGAGGAATAAACGAGGCCAGTATGACTGAGGAATAAACAGGGCCAGTATGGCTGAGGAATAAACAGGGCCAGTATGGCTGAGGAATAAACAGGGCCAGTATGGCTGAGGAATAAACAGGACCAGTATGGCTGAGGAATAAACAGGACCAGTATGACTGAGGAATAAACAAGGACCAGTATGGCTGAGGAATAAACAGGACCAGTATGGCTGAGGAATAAACAGGGCCAGTATGGCTGAGGAATAAACAGGGCCAGTATGACTGAGGAATAAACAGGACCAGTATGGCTGAGGAATAAACAGGACCAGTATGACTGAGGAATAAATAGGACCAGTATGGCTGAGGAATAAACAGGACCAGTATGACTGAGGAATAAACAAGGCCAGTATGACTGAGGAATAAACAGGACCAGTATGGCTGAGGAATAAACAGGGCCAGTATGGCTGAGGAATAAACAGGGCCAGTATGACTGAGGAATAAACAGGGCCAGTATGACTGAGGAATAAACAAGGCCAGTATGGCTGAGGAATAAATAGGACCAGTATGGCTGAGGAATAAATAGGACCAGTATGGCTGAGGAATAAATAGGACCAGTATGGCTGAGGAATAAACAGGACCAGTATGGCTGAGGAATAAATAGGACCAGTATGACTGAGGAATAAACAGGGCCAGTATGACTGAGGAATAAACAGGGCCAGTATGGCTGAGGAATAAACAGGGCCAGTATGACTGAGGAATAAACAGGAGTATGACTGAGGAATAAACAGGACCAGTATGACTGAGGAATAAACAGGGCCAGTATGACTGAGGAATAAACAGGGCCAGTATGACTGAGGAATAAACAGGGCCAGTATGGCTGAGGAATAAACAGGGCCAGTATGGCTGAGGAATAAACAGGGCCAGTATGGCTGAGGAATAAACAGGGCCAGTATGACTGAGGAATAAACAGGACCGTATGACTGAGGAATAAACAGGACCAGTATGACTGAGGAATAAACAGTATGACTGAGGAATAAACAGGGCCAGTATGGCTGAGGAATAAACTGGGCCAGTATGACTGAGGAATAAACAGGGCCAGTATGACTGAGGAATAAACAGGGCCAGTATGACTGAGGAATAAACAGGACCAGTATGACTGAGGAATAAACAGGGCCAGTATGGCTGAGGAATAAACAGGACCAGTATGACTGAGGAATAAACAGGGCCAGTATGGCTGAGGAATAAACAGGGCCAGTATGGCTGAGGAATAAACAGGACCAGTATGACTGAGGAATAAACAGGACCAGTATGGCTGAGGAATAAACAAGGCCAGTATGGCTGAGGAATAAACAGGGCCAGCATGGCTGAGGAATAAACGAGGCCAGTATGACTGAGGAATAAACAGGACCAGTATGGCTGAGGAATAAACGAGGCCAGTATGACTGAGGAATAAACAGGGCCAGTATGGCTGAGGAATAAACAGGGCCAGTATGGCTGAGGAATAAATAGGACCAGTATGGCTGAGGAATAAACAGGACCAGTATGGCTGAGGAATAAACAGGACCAGTATGACTGAGGAATAAACAAGGCCAGTATGACTGAGGAATAAACAGGACCAGTATGGCTGAGGAATAAACAGGGCCAGTATGGCTGAGGAATAAACAGGGCCAGTATGACTGAGGAATAAACAGGGCCAGTATGAACTGAGGCATAACAGGGCCCGTATACTGGAGGAATAAACAGGCCAGTATGGCTGATGAATAAATAGACCGTATGGCTGAGGAATAAATATGACCATAATGGCTGAGGAATAAATAGGACCATTGATGTCTGAGGAATAAACCAGGACCAGTATGGCTGGGAATAAATAGTACCATTGACTTGGGAATAAATAGGGCCAGTATGACTGAGGAATAAACAGGGCCAGTATGACTGAGGAATAAACAGGACCAGTATGACTGAGGAATAAACAGGGCCAGTATGACTGAGGAATAAACAGGGCCAGTATGACTGAGGAATAAACAGGGCCAGTATGGCTGAGGAATAAACAGGGCCAGTATGACTGAGGAATAAACAGGGCCAGTATGACTGAGGAATAAACAGGACCAGTATGACTGAGGAATAAACAGGGCCAGTATGGCTGAGGAATAAACAGGACCAGTATGGCTGAGGAATAAATAGGACCAGTATGACTGAGGAATAAACAGGGCCAGTATGACTGAGGAATAAACAGGGCCAGTATGACTGAGGAATAAACAGGGCCAGTATGACTGAGGAATAAACAGGGCCAGTATGACTGAGGAATAAACAGGACCAGTATGACTGAGGAATAAACAGGGCCAGTATGGCTGAGGAATAAATAGGACCAGTATGGCTGAGGAATAAACAGGACCAGTATGGCTGAGGAATAAACAGGACCAGTATGGCTGAGGAATAAACAGGGCCAGTATGGCTGAGGAATAAACAGGACCAGTATGACTGAGGAATAAATAGGACCAGTATGGCTGAGGAATAAACAGGGCCAGTATGGCTGAGGAATAAACATGACCAGTATGACTGAGGAACAAACAGGGCCAGTATGGCTGAGGAATAAACAGGGCCAGTATGGCTGAGGAATAAACAGGACCAGTATGGCTGAGGAATGAACAGGGCCAGTATGGCTGAGGAATGAACAGGACCAGTATGGCTGAGGAACAAACAGGGCCAGTATGGCTGAGGAATAAACAGGACCAGTATGGCTGAGGAATAAACAGGGCCAGTATGGCTGAGGAATAAACAGGGCCAGTATGGCTGAGGAATAAACATGACCAGTATGACTGAGGAACAAACAGGGCCAGTATGGCTGAGGAATAAACAGGGCCAGTATGGCTGAGGAATAAACAGGACCAGTATGGCTGAGGAATGAACAGGGCCAGTATGGCTGAGGAATGAACAGGACCAGTATGGCTGAGGAACAAACAGGGCCAGTATGGCTGAGGAATAAACAGGACCAGTATGGCTGAGGAATAAACAGGGCCAGTATGGCTGAGGAATAAACAGGGCCAGTATGGCTGAGGAATAAACATGACCAGTATGACTGAGGAACAAACAGGGCCAGTATGGCTGAGGAATGAACAGGACCAGCATGGCTGAGGAACAAACAGGGCCAGCATGGCTGAGGAATAAACAGGACCAGTATGGCTGAGGAATAAACAGGACCAGTATGGCTGAGGAATAAACAGGACCAGTATGGCTGAGGAATGAACAGGGCCAGTATGGCTGAGGAATAAACAGGGCCAGTATGGCTGAGGAATGAACAGGGCCAGTATGGCTGAGGAATGAACAGGGCCAGTATGACTGAGGAATAAACAGGACCAGTATGGCTGAGGAATGAACAGGGCCAGTATGGCTGAGTAATAAACAGGGCCAGTATGACTGAGGAATAAACAGGGCCAGTATGACTGAGGAATAAACAGGACCAGTATGACTGAGGAATAAACAGGGCCAGTATGGCTGAGGAATAAACAGGGCCAGTATGGCTGAGGAATAAACAGGGCCAGTATGGCTGAGGAATAAACAGGGCCAGTATGGCTGAGGAATAAACAGGGCCAGTATGGCTGAGGAATAAACAGGACCAGTATGACTGAGGAATAAACAGGGCCAGTATGGCTGAGGAATAAACAGGGCCAGTATGGCTGAGGAATAAACAAGGCCAGTATGGCTGAGGAATAAACAGGGCCAGTATGACTGAGGAATAAACAGGGCCAGTATGGCTGAGGAATAAACAGGGCCAGTATGACTGAGGAATAAACAGGGCCAGTATGACTGAGGAATGAACAGGGCCAGTATGACTGAGGAATAAACAGGGCCAGTATGGCTGAGGAATAAACAGGGCCAGTATGACTGAGGAATAAACAGGGCCAGTATGGCTGAGGAATAAACAGGGCCAGTATGACTGAGGAATAAACAGGACCAGTATGACTGAGGAATAAACAGGACCAGTATGACTGAGGAATAAACAGGGCCAGTATGGCTGAGGAATAAACAGGGCCAGTATGGCTGAGGAATAAACAGGGCCAGTATGACTGAGGAAGAAACAAGGCCAGTATGACTGAGGAATAAACAGGGCCAGTATGGCTGAGGAATAA
>WLWD01003905.1_pt1 | contig 47873 bp, 30 predicted proteins | sample 6712731 | NCBI WGS metagenome assembly WLWD01 (sample SAMN12718690, study PRJNA576275) | sponge metagenome | isolation source: marine sponge | host: Mycale hentscheli | place: New Zealand: South Island, Marlborough, Capsize Point | collected 2014-11-01 | reverse complement strand
TATGTATGCGTACGTCAAAAAATTTCGCCCGCGCTTCTAATTACGTAAGTTAGGTAAAGCGTTTACAGTTCCGGTATTTTTCAATTAACGAGCACGGAGAAATCAACTTTGTTTCAACCAAAAAGTTTATAGCTACTCTCTTCTTGGCGAAAGACTGAATGGCAAATTGTCAAGCTGCGCTTCTTTGCCACTGCGTTCGAAGTTTATTCAGGTAATTCTGTTATTGTTAACTCTTCATGCCTAATCATTGCTATTATTTAGCGATTTCCTTCACAAATCATCTTTACCTATATTCATATATTTACTCGCTCGCCATGCATTTGCGCTATTCGAGCGCACCACTAGTATAACATATACCCGATTTTGCATTATCCACCCCTAATACTGTCTCGCTCGCTACGCTCGCTCGCCAATAAACATCCCCGATTTTTTCATTTTTACCCCTGTAAGTGTCTCGCTCGCTACGCTCGCTCGCCAATTAATGCTAAGGAAGCTACTACTTCTCGAGGGAAGCTGAGGTAAGTACGCAATTCCATATTTGGGTCACGTTTTACTTTAGGTCCTACATTGTGCGCATCGCGTCGCGTCACCTTACGATCTCATCGCGACGCTCGCGCGCTCAGCCCCGAAGAACGTGCTAACATGCGCCGATATGCGCCGATCACCTTGACTACAACAAGGTCTAACAAACTATGCTTAAATTCAGAGATTTAGTTTTAAACTATACAAACAGTGAGCAGGCAACAATTGTCTGGTTGAAGGGAATTGAAGCATTAAAGAATAGTGCTAACTGTAATAAGTGTGGCAGTGTATGCAACTTTGTCATCAAGAAGGGGTCTTATTGCTGGAGATGCCCCAAGTCTGGATGCCAATCTGTAATTTCCATGAGAGATGGGAGTTTTTTTTTCTGGTAGCCATTTGAAGCTGAATGAGATAGTGGAAGTTTCTTACTGGTGGGCTTGTGAAGCTTCAGTATCTATGGCTGTACAGCAGACTGGACACTCCACCAAGACCATTGTTGATTGGTATAATTTTCATCGAGACATATGTGCACAGTGGTTTCTAGACCATCCAGTGCAGATTGGAGGAGTAGGAAAAGTGCTGGAAATTGATGAGTCAAAATTTGGACGAAGAAAATACAACAGAGGAAGATACAGAGATGGCCATTGGAGGTGTAGAAAGGGGAACCAACAATGTGTTCATGGTTGAGGTACCAGATAGAACCGCTGCAACCCTACTACCAATCATTCAGCAATACATTTTACCTGGCACCACAGTTATTTCTGATGAGTGGAGGTCATACTCTTCCATTGCATCTCTGGGAATGAGCCACCAGACGGTCAACCACTCAATAAATTTTGTGGATCCAACCACTGGAGCACACACTCAAACAATTGAAGGAACCTGGTCACAGGTGAAATTCATGATGCGAAAAAGAGGTGTCATGAACACAAGTGATGACTTGTTTGACACATACTTACCAGAATATTTGTGGAGAAGAAAGTTTAAAAATGATGATCCTTTTCTAAAAATTTATGAGCATGTAAAGGAACAATACCCACTTTAATCAACAACTTTTTGTTCTATATAACCCTTATATCTTACTAAATATCACTGAAATTCCACTAATATCTTACTAAATATCACTGAAATTCCACTGATTACACTTTTACGCCATCAATCTTATAGCTGAACCCGATTAATAGTAAGGTGACGCGACGCGATGCGCTCAATGTAGGACCTAAAGTAAAACGTGACCCATATTTGTTAGCTAAATATGCAAAATTAACTCTGGCCTTTCTTTTTTGTAGCTAAGAGCTTGTCAACAGTGACTGGTAAATTCAAATAGTCAGATTGGCTCAAATTTGGTACTACAAAAGTTACCACTGCTCAAGAAAAGGTAAGAAAGTAATTTTGTATTTGTGTGCTAAAATTGATTGTCTTTTGTTTTTGTAGGTGAGAGCTTGTCAAGAATTCAAGGTAATTCAGATGGTCAAAGTAACTTCAATTTGATACTACAGAAAGTTATCATACTCAAGAATGATGTTTGTAAGTAGTAATTCCATATTGTGGCTAAAATTACAATAAACACTGGTTTATTTTTTATCGAGTGAGGAGCTGTTCAAGATTACTGGTTGATTGGATTATCAGAATGGTTGATGTTTGATACTTACAAAAAGGTACTATTAATCAGGTATAGTAAAGAGAGTGATTTGTATTTGTTTGCTGAAATCAAATGGTCATACCTGCTATTATAGGTGGTGCATGAAAGTAAGCTAAAAACACAGTAACATTTATGTTACTCTAAACTATAAGGCTCGCTGCCATTTGTGCTCAAGCACACCACTAGTTGGCGGCGACGCGAGACAAATTACAGGGGTTTTAACAACAATCGAAAAATCGGGTAATTTGTTTATTTATTTTTTTATTTGTTTATATGTATGGACGTACGTAAGGCATTTTTGTACTTTGACCTTCGCGTTTTTGTGTTAGTTTGGTTGTCGACCCCGTCCCAAACTTCACTAAACAGAATCCTCTGTTTATCGATCAGTACCGTATCACCCTAGAAATTGAATTGTTTACCTTTTTGAATTCTTTTACTGGTGCAGTTAAAACGTGAAAACTTACAGGACTTCCATTTCTATTCGAGTTAGTGGCGGTGGTAAGTCAATGCGCTCTTTGTCATGGTTATAAGCCGTGCGCAACAGTATTTACTTGAAAATACATTGTCCACTATACTACTGCGAAGGTAAGTCTGTGTAACACAGGTGCATGTCTAGTTGTGTCAAAGCATTGTGTGTTACAACCACTACTTAGCTAAAGAATATCACAAAGAAAACTTTTGTATTGTTTTGTTGTTGTTTTTTTCCTTCAATTCAAGCAGTTGCAGAGAGTTAGTTGTTACTATGGCACTGAAATCCCTTTACCCTGTATGCTAAATTAAAAAACTGGACCTTATTTTCAGTAGCTTCAGTGTAAGAAGTCAAAATCATTCATATAAAAATAGTATAGTCTTTAGGCTCGCTCGCCATTTGTGCTCAAGCACATCACTAGTTTATTTATATATGTTGGACGTACGTATGTCATTTTGTACTTTGACCTTCTCGTATTTTTGTGTTAGCTCGTTGTTCGACCCCGTCCTAAACTTCACTAAACAAAATCCTCAGGTTTAGCGATCATTACCCGTTATCATCCTAAAAAATGAATTGTTTACCGCTCTGAATTCTTAGTTAAAACTCAAAAACTTAACAGAGTTCCATTTCTATTGTTAGTGGCGGTGGTAAATTAATAAGCTATTTGTCACAGCTATAAGCCCTACTAAACAGTATTTGCTTGAAAATTCTTTATCCAATAGAGTAACTACGAAGGTAAGCCTTGTGTAGGTATGTTCAGTTGTGTGAAAGTATTGTGCCTTTACTTAGCTAAAGAATATCACAAAGAAAACGTGTAAATAATGCTACTTGTTTTTGTTGCTTTTTTTTTTTCAATTCTAACTGTTGCAGGGAGTGGTTACTATGGCATTGAATCCCCTTTACCATATACATGTAATTTAAAACTTGACTTTTTTTTTAGTAGCTTGAGTGTTGAAGTTAAAATTAATCGTTTAACAATAGTGTAGTTTTAGGCTCGCTCGCCATTTGTGCTCAAGCACATCACTAGTCTAGCAAGGAAATGGAATGAGAAAACAAACTTTGCAAGATTGTAAAGCTTATGCTTGGTTACAATGCTGGTAGCATAATTATATCCTTAACTCCTAGGTTAACAAAGGACATGCACTAGCTGTAACCCTAACAATTTGATACATATTTAGAGCATAACATAAATGAAGTAACTGAAATAAATTTAAATGTCAATGCTTTTAACTTGAATAGTTCTCTTTAGCTAAATTCTTGAGAGTTGTCAATAGTAGCTCTCATCACCGTTGACCTGTTAATTTTTACTTGCATAAGAGCGTGAATTGACTTAAGGTGAGAGGGTGCTACTGAGAACATAATAACAATGGCAGCCTGTGATGTTCTCACACCCCTGCTTGACCCAGTAACTGCAGCAGAATTGAGGATAAAGCAAATGATAGAGTTTGCAAGATTGTAAACCAGTGAGACAATGTCAAGACCAATTAAATAACTCAATTGATCATACCTTTCTGATGCAAGCACCACACAGATAGAGATACCTTCAGTTCTTTTATTGAAGTAGGTTGTACTGAGATTCCATAAATTCTTAATTTCTTGAAGGCATAGTTGTTGTTTTTTCTAATGGTCCCTGAAGATTTAAAGTAGTCCATGTACTTTTTTACAAAACAGCTTTTTAAAAAAAATAGCACAAATAATAACATTTTTTGATGGCTTCATTATTTTGTTAACAATTCTGTGATATACTAGGACACATTCTCTTTCATATCTTGGATCACAGATACTGCCTCATCTATATAGTCCATGAGTAATTTTACACGTTGGTACCACTTGGGGGGGCAAACTTTCACTGTGATATTTAAATTTTTCAGTTTCTGAAGTTTACATTTTTATATGATAACCCTTGCTAGGTGGTAGCTAAGTACTTGTTATCACCATGTGAAATTAACACATATTTTTCTTTTCATTTCAACTATGTGCTAGCATTTTTAAGACTATTTGCTTAATTTTTTTTCCAAATTTAAATTCATATTGACTGCATAATCAAAATATATTAATTATGTGCAAGACCATGCCCACAATTAATTAGAAATAATTGTGTATGAGAATACTGTTATTACAAAAGGAAAACAAACAAATATCAATAGTTTCAATCATCTGCATCATCGTCATCATCAGAGTCATGAAGGTCTAACTGAAGCTCATCTTCTTTCTTCTGGTTGCTGCATGTCTGTAGCTTGCACATGTTGGTACATTCTAGTCCATTATTGAGACAGGGGCAGCTAGGGAGTACACAAGAACGTTGGCACTTGCAGGATAACAGTTCCAAAACCGTATCTGGAGCTGGTGGTGAACTCATCCATTTGATGATGAGGTTACCGGTGTCAACGTCAGTTGTCCATCCAAAACCTACAGGGTTTGGTATGTCTGGGTAGGTTTGCAGACTACGCCTCCAGATTGATGCTTGATAGTTAGCACGAAGGACATGCATATGTAAGCAATCCCTGCATGGTGGTAGCTGACTTGACTCTACCTCTCCTCGTTTGGCACAAAAAAGCTGGTATCGAGTATTCACCTCAGGAGTGCTGGTTGTGGTCGAATACAGGTGACAGGTAAATTTTTCTACTTTTTTTGAAAGCTCTACACTTAGCTCCCATGATTCTCCAAGCTTACTGAAAATCTCCATGTAATCTTTGTTCTTCTTCAACAGTTTTAGAGCCTTCAACTTACCATGGCCAGCAAAGGCACTGACTGTATCACAGCCAGTGAAGGCGTGCAACCCAATGAGGGCTTCACTGATATCGGAACCCAGGAAATTGCTTAATTTGGTGATGTCAATGAATCTTGTTCGATTCTTGGTTCCACATTTCTGATACAAACCGCATTGGATATTCCTGCTAAAGGCAAGGCAAATAATCATAACATCTGTATCTTCTGCTGTTACAATTACAGCTTGAGATCCTGTCTTTGATGTATGAAGTGCATGCAAAATAAGCCTTGTGTCAGCTTCTTCTTGGTTGGATCTGAGCTCTTCAACTTCAAACCAATTTTCTGCTGTCATTCTGAAGCAAGCCTCCTCACAAGTCACATAAAGAGTCTTGTCATGAAGCTTTGCTCTGTACTTAGAAAGTTTCCATTCATTGACAATAAGCTATCTCCCATACTACTATGCTGCTCTAAGTCTGCTCTAATCTTCAAAGCTGCAGTGGTTATGGCATTGTTGTGCGTAAGGGACTTCAGTGATTGCAGCTCTGTTGTCAGTGCTATGTTGGACTGGGCAAGTGCAGTGATTGATAGGTTATCAGGATACAAGAAGAGTTTTCCCTTCTCATCAGAGAAGATGTGTAGAGCCTGACCAAATACACTTTCTAGCTTTCGGCGGAGGTGCTTTTTTGAAGACTCTTTCACTTGATCAATGCCACAAGTTCTCATAGCTGTAACAAAATTGGATGTAAGGTCAGACATTGCTACAATCTTAGGATTTGCAAATAGTTCATTTCTGATGAACATGAACAATTCATCATATGAGTAACTCAGTGCTTTCTCATATTCATCTGCACTGTCTTCTGCATGTCTTCCACTGCCAGTGACTTTCTCCTGTCTTGTATATGATCTGTAACAAGACCTGTAATAGTGACCTTCGGCTGCCACAAGATCCCTGCTCACAATAGCAAGCATTCTGCCATCCATTTTCTTTATAGCTGCATTTCTGATGCTGCTGTCCGCTCGCAACTCTCTGCACTGTATCAACGATTCCCGAGTTTTCTGTCCTCTGATAAATTTTGTATTTTTCTGGCAGAAGATACACTTCACATCATAAACTGTAGAACATGAGTGTGGCACTTGCCTGGAGGACAGTCTTAAGCTAGTAGCAACTTCAGAGTCCTCAGATTCACCAGCTTTGTCTTCCTCTTTTGTGATGGTTTCAAGGAGCTTCTTCATAGTAAAAATGCTGCGACATTTTCTATGGTAGTAGATGGATGGGATTTCTTCTTCAGCTAATTCTTTCAGAACTGCTTTGTAGGACAGCCAATACTTTTCCAGATATCAGCTGTAGAACATTCTAGCCAGAAGTGAGAACATGACTGTGCATATTTCAGGAAAAGTGTGAAATTCACAACCAAACTCAAAGAGAAGTGTGAAAACCATGGAGATTTTTTTTCCCGAAGAAGCATTTTTGAATAGGCTGATAACTAGTATTTAGCTACCTTGTATCTTAGGTTATCATATGTCAAAATGTACTACTGATATTGGCCTATTCAAAAAACTTAATGAAAGTTTGCCCCCCCAGATGGTACCAGTATCTTGTCTGGCCCATGGACTAATAGGGACAGTAGTGAACAGAGATGACAAATTAAAACTCTTTATTGTTTTATCAGATCTAAACCATACACTGTTAAGCATTTACATGAAATATGTTCTATTTTTTCTTTATATTACTAAGCAATGGAGGTATCATTTGTTTCAACTGGGTGAGCTTAATACTTTATCTAGAAAATGAGATAAGTACAAATTATTAGTTTTGGTGCAGTCGCAATGGCAGCATCCAGTGTATGAAACTCAATTTGTATTATTCTAATAAGTCAATGTCATTGTTAGACATGATTCTTTTTTTTTTGTCCTGATATTTATTCAGGGGTGATATATATGGGGAGGGGGTAGACAACAAAGTAAAGGAACATCATTATGCATGACATCCTAATTTCAAGATAATTCAGCTGTTGCAGAGCATACAATGAATACTGGACACATCATTAATTGGAGTAAATCCATTGGAATCCTCATTTGGTCTATTAAAAAGCTGGACTCAGAGTGCTTTAAGTTTTCCATTGAAACTACTGGGGAGGTGAGTGTTGCTTGTATGCTTAGCTTCTCTTATGATGATAGCATTGACATCTACCATTTCATTGCACGAATTGTTTATGAACTTGCTCAAGCTGTACATATCAACTTGCATGAGCTACATGGCATATTCATATTAATACTACTTCAAATAAAATAATTTTTTTGGTCTTTGTAATAGCTAGCTAGTGCATAGTAAATACTGAGGGTTCGCACCCTTGGCGCTTCATTGTGTATGTAACATTGTAATATTACAATGATATCCACAAATTGTGACTTTTACACCCAGGTAGAGCCAATTACTCACCTTTGTGCACTACTTCACTAAAGCACTCCTATATAATTTTAGCAGATGTGTACAGGATATTAGAATGCCCCACTTATTTTACTTTGAACTAGGAGCAATTTTAAATTAATTTAAAATTATTTAAATTTTTTGTGGTAGTCCCAACTTAATTGGATAAAGCAGCAATAACACTGATTGTAAGAATATATGCTTAAAATCTGTATTTTGATTATAGTTTTATTTGAACTAACAGAACATGAAGTTATAGAACAACATTTAATTTTGAACAGGGTATGTGGAGACACTACCTTGGTAAAGTAGCACTTTTGGTGGTCGACCTGATTTCTTTTGAGCTTTTGAGAAATCCAGCGCAGCTGTTAGATAAACTTTTTTGTTCCTTGCACACTGTGATTCCTAATCTAATTTTGACTGCTATTATTATGGTAGCAAGTACTTGCATACAGACAAGAACAATCCTCTCCAGGTACAAGTCTTACTACATGAGGCTTCTCATTTGAGACCCAAAACTGGGAAGGTTCCTAGCTTGGGATCATGTGATAATGACCATTTCTAATCAATATAAATACACATTATTATAATTATAATTTTTATTACTCACACTAATACAATAAAAGTAAGGTATTCGTGCCACTTGTCTTTTGAACTGAGTTAATTTGAAATTTCTAATAACTATTCAGATATAAGAAATGCAGTAGTTACAAGGCTCTTGCAAATTGGGAGTCTTTGTCATCTCCTTGACTGTGAACTTGATCTTCCTTTTTTTATTCAAATAAAAATTGGTATTCTAACATAACTTCCCCTTCCTGACTTCATTACAAACATTTGTTTATTATTATTGAGTTGTTTAGAAATTAATAGCAAAATAATATGAACAATTATGCTAAGAGAATGTAACATAATGTCCAGTGGAATGGATGAGCTTCATCAGGGAGTATACCAGCATTTAAATTATTTTGGATGATTTGTATGCTCCACAACCTAAAAAATAAAAAAATAGCCCTACACTTTAATAATATTGTCTCAATCACCAGCCAAACCTTTTTGCCACTCATTCCAGTAGTAAACTTGCAAATGATACAGTCTAATAGAGATGTATCAATAGGAATCTAATCAGCATGTGTGATTCGCATATTCTGACAAAATCGAGACCGGAAATTTTTTTATTTGCCTTTGGTTACAAGGTAGTAACACAACTTGATTTTCAGACAGCGTCATGGTCCTACTTCTTTGCAGGCAACAGATGGTGATATTCAACTCCTTCTAATTTCTCAATACTGATGGGCAAGTCTTCACATGTGTCTTCACATCAGTTGCCACATTATCAATATCCTCATTGTAGAGTACCACCATCTCAACAGCAGTGACACTCCACAACAAAGAACATTGTCATGACAAACAAGTAACTTAATTCATTTTGCATTAGCTAATGGAAACCCATTAAACTCGTTATTTGTGAATCATGCCATGTTTAAGTTTTGTGAGCATGAGCAACACACTTCATATATAGGTTGATGTTTGCTCATGCAAGAGACACTCTGTATATGTTCGCGCAACCCTTGTGACTGTATTTGCTACTGTATATTATTTACTTCAAAATCTGCACTTCGTCTGATTCTTGAGAGATTACAGTGAAGGGTAGCTATAGGTCGGCATTTACAGCAAAACACATTGCGACAGAAGTCAGGTGGCAGCGACTGCTTAACTGCTGTGCCAGGAGGTGTGAGAGAGAAGCAGATTCTCCACACTCATAATATATTACTGTTCTAGTACTTTTTGTACTTGATAATAATAAATGCAGAGGAAAAAAGTGAGTGAGTGAGTGAGCAAACCAACGGAATCTACCAAACCCTTTTGAAAGTCAGAGATTAATTTGATGCCCAGGGAAGTAAGATTAGAGCCTAAACCATCTATAAACTTCTTTTTGAGCTCTTCGTAGAAGCACTCAGCACGGTTAATGGACGAAAGAACAGAAAGAGCACGTCCAGATTGCAGTTTTCTAGCAAGAATAGATTTGTATCTCGACTCGGAAACACTTAGCTCACAGAGGTCGTCTTCCAGTTTTTTAATGTAAGTAGCGTATCAGTGCCAGACGTGTAAGCAGCTAACTTTTCAATTAGACGGCTAACATCAGAGCTCACGACTTCTGCACGGCCAATAGGGGCTGCTGTGGACATTCTGTCCATGCACTGGGACACCTTGTCCAAAAAAGAATTAAACATTAAGTGAAAATCACCAGGCTCAACTCTAGTTGGGCGGAGCCCGACCTCTGCTGATGAAGGGAGAGGTCGGGTAACAAGCCTATACCTGGGTTTGTTCCTGCTGAGTCAGCTAATCATGACGTCATGAACCGATTGTGTGGGATTTACGATTTGTGGCCATTCTTTTCACCCACGCACATTTCTTGCTCCTTTTGTGCGTGTACGTATATTTCTGCGTAGGCGTATTCCTGTCCGCCCACCCATTCCCTTAGCATTTAACCACACTGCAATCTGATTGGACTGCAACGTACGTTGCAGCAGGGAACAAACCCGGGTATAGGCTTGTTACCCGACCTCTCCCTTCAGCTGAGGTCGGGCTCCGCCCAACTAGCTCAACTCTATCATGCCTTCTCTCTTCTACTCTCTCCTCATACACAGGGGAATCCAACCCATTATCCTCATCCATATCTCCCGTTAGGGTAGCTATAGACCCAACAGAACTAGAATACGAACTTTCAGTATGCTTACTACAATACTCACTAGATGCACAACAGAAATAATCTGGCCTAATATCAAGAGACTGATCAATACTACTATTCAAAACACCAACTAACAAATCCCAGTATCTGAACTATTTGACTTGCCTGACTTACAAGCTCTTGGTGGCTGTGACCGCTTACTCGTCAGAGAGGAAGAGCAGACCGGGGAGCGATTTTTTAAACGACGCACCCTTTGAGGACTTAGAAAAAATTCTGGAAATACTTAGGTACAAAGTACAAGATATTTTATACTTTGAACCTTATGTTGCTTTTTTTTTCTCGTCAAGACACTGACAGCGAAGTCTTGTCCAACTTATCCCAATTATATTTGAGCTGTTGTGGAGAATAGTGAAGGGAAGTGGAGGGGAGTCAGTACTTTGACCATAGCTGGAACGTAAGTTAACCTGATTGCATGATGCGTTTGTGTTTGTGTGTGTGTGTGTAGGTAGCTTGTGGCATAAAATTACTATGCATGTTATATACCCTTATCTAACCCTTGCCCAGCTCCTTTCCATGAATTGTCTACCTGCAGTTTAGGTACTCCTAGAAAAAATAAGCCATTATTAGAGAATTGTTGCATAGTGATATGATAAAAGTGTTTTGACCCCACCTCAAAGACACACCCACTTTGGTTATTGATTAAATATTAATTGAATGGGTGGTTCACCTAGTCTGGGATACCTAAACCCAACCTTACACTAGAATAGGCTTAGGACATCTCTATACTTGTCCTGTTTGTGTATTTATTAATTTATTTATTATTATTTTTATTATTATACTATAGCAGCGTCTTTTTCAATGCAAAATGTACACAACAGTGGAGAAATTAATAGTGCTCTAAGTGGTCACTGCTATCTCTTCACGCTTACTTCCAATGCGTGCTCGGTTCATAAGTAAATTCCACTTTCAGCTAAGCAAATGAGTTCCACACCAAAACCGCCATTAGCTTGAGTGTATAGTTGCAGTGAATTAAACGACCGGAGTCTCTCTTTCGAGTTGCACTTTGTAAAATTCAAATCTTTCACGCCGCAGGAGAAAATCAGTGACTGTGTAAGATAGTTTTATACTATTTAAATCACCACGAAAAGGTATGGAACTGTGTAATCAAAATTCTGTCGATTAGGTTTTAACAAAAGAAGTGTGGAAATTTCGCCCGGCTTCACCTCATGAAATTATTACCCATACTATTCGTGCTATAATCCCAAATATCACAATTTTCCATGCTACTTCACATACTTATTATTATTATTATTCTACTACTATTATAACTAGGGGTGCACTCAAAGCACACAGTGTGGCGAGCGTGATAGCCCAGGTATACAAAAAAGAAAAGAAAAGAAAAAGGCTAAATTGACGATACTTTACCTTTTATTGACACAAATATATGGTACAGGACGTTTTTGTATAGCTGGGCTAGCTCGCTTGCCACACTGTGTGCTTGGAGCGTACCTCTAGTAGCATGAAGCCTATTGACATCAAAAACTGCATAATTTTCTAGTGAGCCTATATATAGGCTCAAAATATTCCTGCATGGCGTGAAACGTAATCAACTGCTAAAAAAGTTTTAAGAAACTTTGTAAAAAAATACCGTAGAGTACCGAGTAAGCGTCCTGGGTGCTTAAACATTCAATGCTTTTGCAGGCAAACAGTTGTGTTCATAAATAGATTACTTCAGTTGTTTATTATATACCATGAGAGCAAAGAATTAAATTTGAACAAACTTGTTGATCTGTCTATCTAAAATTCTTCTGGTTTGCGATGAACTTTCAGTGACAACACCTCTCTGACCTATCAATGTTCTTTGATATTTAGTGTAGTGTCTATTAATATTGAAGCTATTATTGGCTTACCTGCTAATAGTAAGTTCCCGAAATAATAAGGTACGGAGACTATATGTTGTGGAAAGATGTTGGCCACACACTTACAATAATGTACAATAATAATCTAAATCCAGAGTCTGAAATATCTCTGTATTTAGCTAAAATCAATACCGTAATTCTGGAAATTTGTGTGTGATTAAATAAATCCGACAGATACGGTTCAAAGTAGAAGCTATCAAATATATTTGATTGAAAGTCATGATGTGATCTCACATACTAGAGAACGATTAGCTAGTCAAGGACTTCAGGTAATCTTGGCCCTTTGCTCACCAGTGTAATCAGTGTAATTTGGCTTGGGTCGTTTGTCATGATTGATAACAAGACTGCTTCAACAGCAGCATTAGCATCCTTAGTCATAGCCTCCACAATACTAGAATCTTCATTGCTCGGCAGGCTACTCTGCTGTAGATACTTCTCAGTCCTCACTTGCAGTTGTTGCCAGAAAATTGTTTGCTAAATCAGAATCAAAGAAAATATTAAGCGATCCACACATCCCTCCTCCCAACCCATTAAACTGTAGACTGACTACTTAAAGTACTCCAGAGGGGACTTTACTCTGTTAAGAGTCCGATGTTCTCTATTTGGTTCCTTTGCCCAAGCAGAGTTTTTTGCCCCCACAAACTGAGCTGTTTCTCTGTACAAGTGAAGTCCCAGTCTGTGTGTGTTACGTCAAATACAATGGATAGATAACTTACATACTCATACTATGACTCAAAATGATACTAGGTGTGCGCTTAAAGTACACAGTGAGGAGAGTGAACTATTACGTGGTGTTGAATGGAAAATCAGGGTATAAGTTATTTGTTTGTGGCATACGTATCTCTTTTTTAATAGAGCGGGAGGTTGGAAACCCTTTTCCAGATACGAGTTGAAGTGATATGCAAAGAAGTCATTTTTAGTTGCTGATTTCATCGGCATATACGAATATTCTAAGCATCTACTAGGCTCACTAAAGAATACAAATACTGAAGTCAATTGGCTTGGGTTCTCAATGCACCAAATGGCAAGTGGACTAAACTGGTAGGTAAGTTGTGTTGAAGAGAGAGTGTACAGCGTGGTGAAAGACCTGGGCTGAGAGTGTGTTTGGTTCAAACAATTTGATATCCCAAAAGACAGTTGTCAACAGGGTATTCAACTTTTGCATTTATCTTTTTTTATAATGAAGTTGAACAAATGGGTGTATGCCGGAGAGGATAAATGAATAAATCAATGTTATATATGACTGTGAAAATTAGTAAACAGGAAATGTATTGAATGGGAACGTTACATGAAACATAAATAATTAATTAAGTGCAGTCATGTCAGTCACCACTGGCACATAAAAGGTAAAGTATCATTAGGTGTTTCAAGTTATAACTTCGGGTGCCGTAAATATTTTGACAATTTAGCTACCAGTTTGTAGTATAGCTGGGCTGGCTCTCTCGCCACTCCGTGCTTTAAGACCTTGATTTAGACCCAAGAGTGACTCGCTCACTCGCTAATTTCTACTTTAGGTTGTTGTTTTTTTCTCCTCCCACAGTGTTTTATACTTTTTTTTTTTTTTGAAGTTCAGAATATATGCACATCTACTAAACTCACCGACTGGTGACACTGATGTTCTCCCTCCTCCCCTCTGCCTCTCCCCCTAGTCAAAAATCCTGTATCAAACACCTGATTAAAGTGTGTTTGTTAGTTGTTGTTGTTTTTTGTTGTTTTTTGTTGCTGTTGTTTTTTGCTAGTGTAGCTGTAGCATTAAGGTCTCACTAGTACCAGCTAAAGATTCTGCCATTAAATTACTACAGTACATCTTAAAAATTTACTGCAAACAAATACATATTGTGCATGCTTAGATATTAGTGTGATGATCCTTACCACATAATCCCATTTCAACATATTATTAGCTACGTGTTCATTAAAAAAAAAAATTTCTGTGAATTCCATGTATTTTTGGACAGCAAGAGTGCCTTCTACAGAAATCAGTTTTTAGTTGTTGTTTTATTTTGGTGTTGTTGTTTTTTTGGTGTTGTTGTTGTTTTAACAATGATACTTTTCTTGTGTTTCCCACACCCTTTACCTAAATGCTCCGCTCATAATAGGGTCTGGGGACTTTGCCTTATCAAATTTGTTGCAATTCCCGGTTTGTTTGAATATCAATGCCCTTTTACCCAGAGGAATCTCATCCACGCACACATGCATTCATTGATCTCAAACAACAGCAACATAAGACATTGATATGGAGAGGCTTCAGTCAATAACCATTTTACTACCACTTTCCTCCAAAGCCTTTTGAGCTAGTGTCTGTTCTGGCTGAAACTCACAATCTTTGTCATCTTTACTTGCTTCACATGTATATCTATTATTTCTGATTCTTAGTCATTTACATGACACACACATACATATCGTTTAACCCTTCCAAGTGGTAAGCACACCCTAGTAAAAATATCAGGCAAGATCTTGCATAATCATGCAAGAACCATCTTGCAAGATCTTATGATGGAAAATCATGCAAGAATCTTATAAGATTCTGGCATGATCATTCAAGATCTTTCAAGTATTTTACCAGTAAAAACAAGCAAGATTCTCGCATGATTATTCTTGCAAGGTTCTGGCATGATCATTCAAGATCTTTCAAGTATTTTACCAGTAAGAACAAGCAAGAATCTTGCATGATTATTCTTGCAAGGTTCTGGCATGATCATTCATCGGCATATAACGAATATAGCATCGGCATAGCGAAGATCATGCAAGATTCTTGAGAAGATCATGCTAGAATCTTGCGAAGACCATGCAAGATTCATGCAAAGATCATGCAAGATTCTTGCAAAGATCATGCAAGATTCTTGCAAAGATCATGCACGATTCTTGCAAAGATCATGCAAGATTCTTGCAAAGATCATGCACGATTCTTGCAAAGATCATGCAAAGATTCTTGCGAAGAACATGCAAGGAATGTTCGAAAACATAGCAAGATCCGTCAAGATTCTAGCATGATTCTGACAAGATTCATGCCTGAATCTTGTATGATTCTTGTCATGATCTTGCAAGAAATTTCTACTAGGGATGACTAGCCTTACACCTTAATAATGCTAATAATAACTAGGGGTGCGCTCAAAGCACACAGTGTGGCGAGTGAGTTAGCCCAGCTATACAAAAAAAAAGAATTGGGGGAAAAAAACCCCCCCACAGCTAAATTGACGATACTTTACCATTTATTGACAAACCATTTATTGACAAAAATATATGGTACAGGACGTTTTTGTATACTGGGCTAGCTCACTCGCCACACTGTGTGCTTTGAATACACCCCTAGTAGCATGAAGCCTATTGACACCAAAAGCTGTATTTATATTTTCTAGCGAGCCTATGTATATATAGGCTTAGAATATTCCTGCGTGCCATGAAACGAAATCAACAGCTAAAAAACGTTTTAAGAAACTTTGTGAAAAATGGTACTGATCGTATGAAGCTCCGCCCTATTTACGTAAAGAGAGGTGACGTACCAAAGCCATATATATATATATAACATATATACCAAATTTTGCCTTGATCTTGGCTTGAAAGTGTCTCACTCACTTCGTTTGCTCGCCAATAATGTAGAGCTTCCATTCAAAAGTAAAACAGTATGCAGCTATAAGAATTTGCTAGCATCTGTGTAGTACGCATGTGTATGGGTGTGTTGTTGTATGTATGTTAGTAGTAGTGAGTGAACATTGGCAGCAACATATATTGAGACCATGTGGTACACATGTAATGACAAATTTCTGTTCTAATACTGATGTGCTTGTGATTTGCTGATTTAGTACACAGAAGTCTTCAGATTCCAAATAGTGCCCAATTTTGTGTGTAATACAATAAGACATGGGTATAGCTAAAGTGTATGTATGTGTGTAGCTTGAGGTTTAGAATATTTAAGCCATGTATAAAGTTATAAAGCCAAAACACAGTGGATCTTTATGAATTAATGTACTGTAGGTGATAATGATTATTAATTAGTTTTTTTTTAAACAATGTTACAAATTGTGGTGTGAGTCTTAATAACCACGACCATGTTTAAATTGATTTGCTTGATTATTTAGTTCATTTTTTCGCAGATTGTGCTTTCGCTTTATATGTCACGCTTTTGTTGTACAGCACAATCTGATTCTGGGTGTGGTCTCTTCACTGGCCGTCCACTCACTGCCATCTTATTCCCTCGAGGAGCTCCTTCTCGGCGACGGGAAATTGCTGTAGGCTGGACGTTTATTCTTCTTCCAGCTACTGGTATTCTTTCATTTTTTTTTTTTTTTTGAAGTAAGTATGTAATAGACTGCTCAATTTCGGAGTTGCTGATAATTCTGGTTCAGTGCGAGAAATAGTGTCCAAATAAACTGTAAAAAACTTTTTTAGCCCATGTAAATATTGTGTGTCCATTTGCTTTATTCGCTTGCATACATCATCCACAAATGAGCAACATAGCTGTGACACATTTTGCATAAGCTCATCTCCCTCATTGGTGTCTTTAAAGTATCTAAATTATCTTCAGCAGAATCATATTCACTGTCACTGTTAGGAGAGATAGGAGCATTTGGCTCACATATTTCTGTACTATTAGTAGACATCATTTCAGAGTCTGTTACTGCCATACTGGTTTTTAAACTTTCATAGAATGCTTGGGTACCTGCTCTGTCTTCACCTAAAGCTATCACAGCATGCAAATATCTGCCCCTTGCATTAAAAAAAAGGAATTAAATGAGGCGAAGTCAGTTTATATTTATTAACTACGGCATGCTGATGCTTACAAGGCTCTCCTGTAGGAAAGCCAGTAATTCCAACACTGCATGTACATGTCTAATTCTCAGTATCTATGATGAAACACTTTGCTTTTCGATATCAAGAAATCTCTTATGCATTTATCTGGGGTACATACTACGCACATAATATCTTCATACTGCTGATTCAAAAGAGTGAACAATTCATTTATTTCATTTTCAGTTATCCAATTATCTCTAGTTAAATTTATCAGCTTTGTTTCATGATTCAAGCTAGATTGGCTAAAGAACTCCATAATTATTTTAGTATTAATTCCATATAAGTCACCAATTTCGGTTAACCAAGTCATAATCTTACCTATGGTGCTGTTATGTTTTAAGTCGTAATGATACCACTGAAGTTGTTTTAATCCATTATAGTCCATCAATCCCATTGGACATTTTATGTATATAAATTTTTTCACACTTACTTCTGTTTGTTTACATAGCAGACTTATGGCTTTAGTAATGGAAGTGAGTGAAGGAATATCTGTTAGACCACATGGATGGACCACTGACTTTGCAACCTCAGAAATTACTACGTCCATGGATAGACTTGCAGATATGACTGGAGCATTATCATAACATAACTTTTCCAATCCTCCACCCTAATCATGTACAATAAATCAATATGTTATTATGTTGTTGTTTTATTCGTATTGTACTTACCATAAGATATTGACGACTTTTAGATAATTTTGTGGATGACTGTCGGGTATTATCTCTGGAGCAATGAAATGTTTAAGATAAGTTAGTGTAATTTATATGTCAGTCATTGTAGTTTTTTTAGTTATTTAGTTTTAGTATCATTATAAATAAAAATTGCATAAAAATGTTTATATTTGGCTTAGAGGCGGACATTTTACTGGAGTTTGAGTAGAGTGTCTCATTCTCGTCATAGATATACAACGCGAAAGTTGCGGGCAAGTACTTTTGCTGTTCTACAGAAGAGATTGAAAGAACTCTCTGTGCTTCAATTTGGTATGTGCTTTATTGTACTATATAAATGATTATAAATAATTATAAATAATTATGTTATCATAGGATGGGTAGTCGCTAGTAGTGACTCTAGCCAGTTGTTTCTTACCAAAGTAGAGGTCAAGGATGGCGTTGTCTTGGTAAAACATTCAACACAACAAAAGAATAGTGTAGTGATAATAGCTGGTTATATATTATTGTAATAGGTAAATTACACTATTGTGATTGGAGAGACATTTCACTGGTATCTACTGATTTCTGGTGATCATCTTGATTCAAACAGTTCACTTCTTAATCATTTACCACAAGTTCTTGATACGCCAGGAAAGTGAACATTGCCATTGAGGGTGTCCAGGTGTTACCAACTACTTTAATGTGCAACTTGCCTGTGGTCAATGGTGTATTATGTGTGTGTGTTTTAGTGGCTTAAGAAATTTCTCATATATTTGGATGACTGGGAGGAAAGTGTTCGATCACGACCAGGTTTTGAGAATCAGAGGGCAGCACAGAACAGGATGCTACTCAGTGCTCCCACCCGACTAGGTCTCCGTATAACTGGTAAGGGAATGCTATTTAATGCCCAAATTAATCCCGTTTTGTTATGCAAATTGTATTTAGTTCATTCTATTCTGGAGTTGCTGGATTACATTTTCACAAGTGTTCCAGGGGTGACTGTGTTTCTGAGCGATTGACTCTGCCAGGACCCACTTGAAAATTTTTTTGGCTGCCAGCGTCAGAGAGGACGGGTCAATGAAAACCCCAATGTTGCGGAGTTCATTAAAAACACCCAGGCTCTTCGTATAGTTAACACTACCTGTGCTACTGTGCGTGGGAACTGTCGTGGTAGCAAAGATCACGACAACATTAAGATAGACAATACCCCCCTTGAAAAAAGAAGAAAAATACACTGATAAAATTATTTATGATAATAGTGATATTTGTCTAGGGAATATATATAAAAAAATTATTTGTCTTCACTGTAACTATTTTGTAATTTTCTTCTAAGTCCTTTTGATTTTTGAAGTTGTGTTCTGTTTTGTTGCTTGTATAACTCAAGACAGGAGCTGGCAAAAGAAAATCCATGCACTGTCAAATACATTTCACTTAGTCTCCTTAACACTTCCTGTGATACTTCCTCACCATAATGTCCAGTAGACATACCCCACAATGTCAACAGGTCTTCATTGGACATTATTGCATCCAGAATTGTCTTCTTTGTGCTGTCATCAATTTCTGTGAGAGCCTTCACATGCAAATAATTTCTTATTTCATATTCAACTATTTCGAAAACCAAGTAGGTGTCATCACTAATGTGCCATAATCCCCCTCTATCAATCTGGTTTGTCCATTCTTCTGTTCCACTGCCATCCATGCTATCACCATAAAACTCAATAAGTAGGAGCACTATTTCATCCTTATACTTGTGTGAAGTTTTTTCTATTTTTTTTTGTACTTTAAGGCACACGTATCCTGAACATACCGAAGAGCATTTTTTTCATCCAGTGTGAGGGTGTAATGGGTATGTGTGACATCCTTCTTTATTTCACATTTGTTCTTTATAAGTTCCCTGAATATTCTTGTGGTTATGTACTGATACACGGTCGCAATGGCTTTTTTCTTGATAGAGGTTTCAAAAAAGCTATCCCACTTACTTCTAAAATCCCTGCTGGTTCGTAACTGATGCCATATTTTTTCAGCCCGCAACACAAAAGAAAGCTGATCAGCTGAAAGACATTTTCTTAAGGAAGACACAAGCCAATCTGAAAAACTATCCAATTCTTTCTTACTTTCCTCAGCCATACACCATGTGAGCAAGTCAGCAGCTGCTTTTAATGCTTTTGTGGCTCTTTCAGACTTCACCTTAGCTGAAAGATGCTAGAATACAAGAAGCACTAATTCTAACAGACTTACCCGCCATAGTCTCTTCAGAGCACGTTAACGCGCGTGCCAGTAAATGTATATAATTCCGTTTCCAATCCCACTTTCGCGTTGTTGGCGAGTGAGCGAGACACTTACAGGGGTAACACAATCGAAAATCGGGGATGTTTATTTATTTATTTATTTATTGGCGAGCGAGCGAAGCGAGCGAGACACTATCAGGGGTAACTCAATCGAGATTTCGCTATATTTATTTATTTATTTATTTATCTGTTTATGGGGTACGTGAGACCTCTGTTTTCTGGACATGCACCTACACAGACTTACCTTCGCAGTAGTCTAGTGGACAATGTATTTTCAAGTAAATACTGTTGCGCAAGGCTTATAGCCATGACAAAGAGCGCATTGACTTACCACCGCCACTAAGGATTCTCAGAGCTCGTTCATTGAAAAATACTGGAACTGTGAACGCTTTACCTAACTTACGTAATTAAAAGCGCGGGCAAAAACAGAGGTCTCACGTACCCCATAAACAGATAAATAAATAAATAAATATAGCGAAATCTCGACACAGACTTACCTTCGCAGTAGTCTAGTGGACAATGTATTTTCAAGTAAATGCTGTTGCGCACGGCTTATAACCATTACAAAGAGCGCATTGACTTACCACCACCACTAAGGATTCTCAGAGCTCGTTAATTGAAAAATACTGGAACTGTGAACGCTTTACCTAACTTACGTAATTAGAAGCGCGGGCAAAAACAGAGGTCTCACGTACCCCATAAACAGATAAATAAATAAACTAGTGGTGTGCTTGAGCACAAATGGCGAGCGAGCCTGATAGTTAGGTAACATAAAATGTTACTATTTTTAGCTTACTTCATGCAAACACTATAATAGCAGTTATGACATTTGATTGCAGCAAACAAATACAAAATCACTCTCTTACCTGATTAATGGTAACTTTTGTGGTATCAAACATCAACCATTCTGATAATCTCAATCACCAGTAACTCTTGAACAAGCTCTCAGCTACGATAAAAAATAAACCAGTGTTATTATTTGTAATTTTAGCCAACAAATATGGAATTACTACTTACATCATTCTTGAGTATTGATAACTTCTGTTTTGATCATCGGAATTACCTTGAATTCTTGACAAGCTCTCACCTACAAAAACAAAAGACAATCAATTTTAGCACACAAATACAAAATTACTTTCTTACCTCATTTTCTTGAGCAGTGGTAACTTTTGTAGTACCAAATTTGTGCCAATCTGACTATTTGAATTTACCAGTCACTGTTGACAAGCTCTTAGCTACAAAAAAGAAAGGCCAGAGTTAATTTTGCAAATTTAGCTAACAAATATGGAATTACGTACTTACCTCAGCTTCCCTCAGAAGTAGTAGCTTCCTTAGCATTAACTACCAAGCAATTCCATATTTGTTAGCTAAATATGTAAAAATAGCTCTGGTCTTTCTTTTATGTAGCTAAGAGCTTGTTGTCAACAGTGACTGATATATTCAAATAGTCAGAATGGCTCAAATTTGGTACTACAAAAGTTACCACTGCTCAAGAAAATGAGGTAAGAAAGTAATTTTGTATTTGTGTGCTAAAATTGATTGTCTTTTGTTTTTGTAGCTGAGAGCTTGTTGTCAAGAATTCACGGTAATTCAGATAGTCAAAGTAACTTCAATTTGATACTACAGAAGCTATCAATACTCAGGAAATTGAGGTAAGCTATTTCCATATTTGTTGGCTAAATTACTAATGATAACACTGGTTTATTTATTTATTTTTTATTGTAGCTGAGAGCTTGTTCAAGAGTTACTGGTAATTGAGACTATCAGAATGGCAGATGTTTGATACTACAAAAGTTACCATTAATCAGGTAAGAGAGTGATTTTGTATTTGTTTGCTGAAATCAAATGTCATAACTGCTATTATAGTGTTTGCATGAAGTAAGCTAAAAATAGTAACATTTTATGTTACCTAACTATCAGGCTCGCTCGCCATTTGTGCTCAAGCACACCACTAGTTTATTTATTGGCGAGCGAGCGTAGCGAGCGAGACAGTATTAGGGGTGGATAATGCAAAATCGGGTATATGTTATATATATATTTATAGCCCGTTACCCGAGCGACCGCGCTTGTCGTTAAGAACTATAAATCTGATACAGTCTGGTATGCTCGTAAGAAAATGTATTAGCGGGGAAAAATCTGATATAGTTCTTAGCAACCATAATTATGGTGGAAGGCAGATCAAAGCAAAATGGAATAATGAAGAGTTTGGGTACTTAAATACAATTAGTAAGATAGCTAACGCTATACTTTGCTGGTTGTTTATGTTTGGGCTATAAAATAGTTATAAACCAAAATCATTAGGTTTGTATTTCAATTTATAAATCCTCGCCACTCGGGCTGCGCCCTCGTGTCTCGGAGTTTATAAATCGCATACAAACCTCAATTTTGGTTTATAACTACTAGTGGTGTGCTTGAGCACAAATGGCGAGCGAGCCTTAAACTACACTATTGTTAAATTTGATTTTAACAACTAACACTCAAGCTATTAAAATAAAGTCGAGTTTATAAATTACGTATGAGGTAAAGGGGTTTCAATGTCATAGTAACCGCTCCCGCAACAGTTTGAATTAAAAAAGAAGCAACAAAATCAAATCACGTTATTTAAAATTTTCTTTGTGATATTCTTAATAGTAGTTGTAACGCACAATACTTTCACACAACTGAACATACCTACCCAAGACTTACCTTCGTGGTTCGTCTAGTGGACAATGCATTTTTAAGTAAATACTGTTGAGTAGGGCTTATAACTGTGACAAATAGCGCATTAACTTACCACCGCAACTAACTCGAATAGAAATGGAGCTCCCATAAGATTTTGAGTTTTAACTGCACCCGCAAAACAATTCAAAGCCGTAAACAATTCAATTTCTAAGATGATACAGGTAATGGTCGCTAAACCGGAGGATTCTGTTTAGTGAATTTTGGGACGGGGTCGAACGCGGAGCGAACACAAAAATACGGAGGGTCAAAGTACGAAATGACATACGTACGTCCATATATATAAATAAACTAGTGGTGTGCTTGAGCACAAATGGCGAGCGAGCCTGATAGTTAGGTAACATAAAATGTTACTATTTTTAAGCTTACTTCATGCAAACACTATAATAGCAGTTATGACATTTGATTTCAGCAAACAAATACAAAATCACTCTTTTACCTGATTAATGGTAACTTTTGTAGTATCAAACATAACCATTCTGATAATCTCAATCACCAGTAACTCTTGAACAAGCTCTCAGCTACAATAAAAAATAAACCAGTGTTATTATTTGTAATTTTAGCCAACAAATATGGAATTACTACTTACATCATTCTTGAGTATTGATAACTTCTGTAGTATCAAATTGAAGTTACTTTGACCATCTGAATTACCATGAATTCTTGACAACAAGCTCTCACCTACAAAAACAAGAGGCAATCAATTTTAGAACACAAATACAAAATTACTTTCTTACCTCATTTTCTTGAGCCGTAGTAACTTTTGTAGTACCAAATTGGAGCCAATCTGACTATTTGAATTTACCAGTCACTGTTGACAAGCTCTTAGCTACAAAAAAGAAAGGCCAGAGTTAATTTTGCATATTTAGCTAACAAATACGGAATTACGTACTGACTTCAGCTTCCCTCGAGAAGTAGTAGCTTCCTTAGCATTAATACTACGGTATTCTGACTACAACGGCTCTTGACAACCAACAACCGGCACTCCGTATCCCCCCATAAGACGGCGAAGTTTTGAAATTAAGTCTGGAAAAGGGTCTTCATGCCATAGTAACCGGTCGAATCAACTTTTTGTTTCTTGAAAAGCAAGCGTTTTTGCAGGAATTTTCTCACACTTCTTCGCTTAAGTATAAAGTAAGGCTTGCTTAATGCTGTAGTTTCAGAATAAAGTGGGGTCAAGCCTAAAAAGTCGTGTTTTTGGAGGAAAAAGTTCCCCGCGCGCCCTTTTAAAGGGCATACGTACAATCCATACATACATACATACATTTATAAATACTAGTGGTGTGCTTGAGCACAAATGGCGAGCGAGCCTGATGTTAGGTAACATAAAACTAAGTATTGTTACTATGTTTTAGCTTAGTTCATGCAAACACTATAATAGCAGTTATGACCTTTTATTCCAGCAAACAAATACAAAATCACTCTCTTACCTGATTAATGGTAACTTCTGTAGTATCAAACATCAACCATTCTGATAATCTCAATCACCAGTAACTCTTGTTCCTCAGCTACGATAACAAAATAAACCGGTGTTATTATTTGTAATTTTAGCCAAAAAATATGGAATTACTACTTACATCATTCTTGAGTATTGATAATTTCTGATTGAAGTTACTTTGACCATCTGAATTACCTTGAATCCTTGACAACAAGCTCTCACCTACAAAAACAAAAACAATAGATTTTAGCACACAAATACAAAATTATTTTCTTACCTCATTTCCTTGAGCAGTGGTAACTTTTGTAGTACCAAATTTGAGCCAATCTGACTATTTGAATTTACCAGTCACTGTTGACAAGCTCTTAGCTACAATAAAGAAAGGCCAGAGTTATTTTGCATATTTAGCTAACAAATATGGAATTACTACTTACCTCAGCTTCCCTCGAGAAGTATAGTAGCTTCCTTAGCATTAATACTGCGGCATTCTGACTACCAACAGCTCTTGACAACCAACAACCGGCACTCCGTATCCCCCCCATAAAACGGCGAAGTTTTGAAATTAAGTCTGGAAAAGGGCCTTCACTGCCATAGTAACCGGTCGAATCAACTTTGTTTATTGAAAAGCAAGCATTTTCGCAGGAATTTTCTCACACTTTGGAGCTTAAGTATAAAGTAAGGATTGCTTAATCCTGTAGTGTCAGAATAAACTGGGGTCAAGCCTAAAAAGCCGTGTTTTTTGGAGAAAAACGTTCCCCGCGCGTGCGTTTAAGGGGCATACGTACCATCCCACATACATATATACCTATAACATATACCCGATTTTGCATTATCCACCCCTAATACTGTCTAGCTCGCTACGCTCGCTCGCCAATAAACAAACATCCCCGATTTTTTCATTTTTACCCCTGTAAGTGTCTCGCTCGCTACGCTCGCTCGCCAATAACATGTATGTATGTATGGTACGTATGCTCTTTAAATGCGCGCGCTTCTAATTACGTAAGTTAGGTAAAGCGTTCACAGTTCCAGTTTTTTTCAATTAACGAGCGCGGAGTATCCTGCTGCAGACGCAACATTGTTTCAACCAAAAAGTTTACAGCTACTCTCTTCTTGAAACAATTGTGAAGTCTTTGTCAAGCTGCGCTTCTTTGCCACTGCTTTCTAAGTTTATTCAGGTAATTGTTAGTTTAGTCTGGGATCAGAGACTTTAGATTCTCTGATGCTAACTGAGAATGGAAAGGGTTACACTGTGCACTACAGTTAGATGTAATTTCTGTCCTATTTTTCTGTAAAAAGAGTCTGCTCGCTCGCCATGCATTTGCGCTATTCGAGCGCACCACTAGTATATATGTATGTATGTATGGATGGTACGTATGCTCTTTAAACGCGCGCGGGGGGAACGTTTTTCTCCTAAAAACACGGCTATTTAGGCTTGACTCCAGTTTATTCTGAAACTACAGCATTAAGCAAACCTTACTTTATACTTAAGCTCCAAAGTATGAGAAAATTCCTGCTAAAACGCTTGTTTTCAAGACACAAAACGTTGATTCGACAGGTTACTATGGCATTGAAGACCCTTTTCCAGACTTAATTTCAAAACTTCGCCGTTTTATGGGGGGATACGGAGTGCCGGTTGTTGGTTGTCAAGAGCCGTTGGTAGTCAGAATGCAGTAGTATTAATGCTAAGGAAGCTACTACTTCTCGAGGGAAGCTGAGATAAGTACGCAATTCCATATTTGTTAGCTAATTATGCAAAATAATCGGCTTTCTTTGTGTAGTACGAAGACTTGTCAAAACCGGGACTGGTAAATTCAAATAATAGTCAGATGGGCTCCAATTTAGGTACTACAAAAGTTAACACTGCTCAAGAAAAAGGAGGTAAAGAAGTAATTGTATTTGTGCTAAAATGATTGTTTTGTTTTTGTAGGGAGAGCTTGTTGTCAAGGAATTAAGGTAATTCAGATGGTCAAAATACTTCAATTGATACTACAGAAGTTATCAATACTCAAGAATCATGTACGTAGTAATTCCAGATTTGTGGCTTAAAATTACAAATAACACACTGGTTATTTTTATACGTAGCAGGAGAGCTTGTTCAAGAGGTATGGTGATTGAGATTAATCAGAATGTGCGGGTTGATACTTACAAAAGTTTACCATTCAATAAGGTGGTAAGAGAGTGATTGGTTATTGTTTGTGAAATCAAATGTCATAACTGCTATTATAGTGTTTGCATGAAGTAAGCTAAAACATAGTAACATTTTATATTACCTAACTATCAGGCTCGCTCGCCATTTGTGCTCAAGCACACCACTAGTTTATTTGTATATATGTTTGGACGTACGTATGTCATTTTGTACTTTGACCCTCGCGTTTTTGTTAGTTATGTGGTCGATCCCATCCAAAATTGCACTAAACAGAATCCTCTGGTTTATCGATCAGTACCCGTATCACCCTAGAAATTGAATTGTTTACCGTTTTCTTTTGCGGGTGCAGTTAAAACTTGAAAACTTAAGGGACTTCCATTTCTATTCGAGTTAGTGGCGGTGGTAAGTCAATGCGCTCTTTGTCATGGTTATAAGCCGTGCGCAACAGTATTTACTTGAAAATACATTGTCCACTTACTGGAAGGTAAGTCTGTGTAGGTGCATGTCCAGTTGTGTCAAAGCATTGTGTGTTACAACCACTACTTAGCTAAAGAATATCACAAAGAAAACGTTTAAATAACATGTATTGTTTTGTTGTTGTTTTTTTCCTTCAATTCAAGCAGTTGCAGAGAGTTGTTGCTATGGCACTGAAATCCCTTTACCGTGTATGCGAAATTTTTAAAACTGGACCTTATTTTCAGTAGCTTCAGTGTTAGAAGTCAAAATCATTCATATAAAAATAGTATAGTCTTTAGGCTCGCTCGCCATTTGTGCTCAAGCACATCACTAGTATATCTATGTTCTCGTACATACCTGTGGATATTATCTTCGCAAGCATGACTCTCACATTTTCATCAGAGACTCTATCCCTAGTGGTTACAGTATAGCAACCTGTGCTGGTTGTTTTGGGAGGCAGGATCTGAGTTGTCAAATTGTTTACACATTTAGCTCTGAACGGAAGGTAATTGGCAATCGATTTCATTTTGTCTGGGGCTGGCCTAACTACAGCTAGCTTAGCGTCTTTGTTGATGGACATTTCATGGCACTCATCTAAGGTAATGCCACGCCAGTCTGTTTCAGACAACCGAACTGAAAACCCCCCGTTTTTGAAGTGTTGTGTCAAGAAGTCTGGAAAGAGTGCAATATCATGTAAATGTCGTGGAATAAGTTCCTCATACGTTCTTCTGTCAAAAGCTGCATACACCCCTACTAGTTGTTTAAGGCTGGCAGTTCGCATGTCCCAATTTCTGTATTTCACAGATGAGTACATAGAAATGTATGGTAGACAGTCTTGAAAAACAAACTTTTTCCAAAATGCTAGACTATCTTGCTGTGCAGCTCTTTCATCAAGAAACGCTATAAACTCTTTGAAGTGCAAGTTTGTGGTCTGTACGAGTGTGGGACTAACATTGACTCTGAAATCTTCTAAGGAAGAATTAGTCTTTATGGTTTGAAAATGTGACAGAAGACCCTGGTGTTGGGTAAGTCAGTTACTGCTACTTGATTTTCAAAGAAAGTAGTAAAAAAATATCTGTAAAAGGCTTTTAAAGCATTGTAATATAAATAAATGGGTCCTTCGAAAATTTGTTGCTGTTCATAACGATGTTAATGTTTCAGATCTATATCCTGAGACTTTGGCAAGATCCATGAGCCCCGCATCGGCATATGGCTTCATTAACACTTTGTGGTAATTGTACATTATGTGCCAATCACCTGGAAAGGGAATAAGCCACTTCACATTGTCCCCATACTCTGTTCGAATAGATTGCAACACTGCATACACTTTGGCATCTCCTACCACCACTACCCATTTTTGACCCAATTCATTAATAAATATTTTATGTAGATTCCCAATGACCTTGAGCAACGTTTCTTAGCTGTCAGCCTTCTCACTCAAAATGTCTATGTACACCACTTTGGAGGACTCAGATTCATGTGTTTGCTTATGTAGACAGTGAATAAGGGATGTAATGGATGGTAAGTGATTATCCTTGGATTTAGTAAAGTGTTTCAATAACATCCCTAGGTGTATATCTTGTAGATATTGGTCCAGAGTAATTTTTTCATTGTGTTGGGAGTACAAAATTATTCATGGTAGGTTTTTGGGTATTGTATTCGTATGTAATATCACAATTCATATTCATTTGAGATTGGGTAACATTCCCGTGGAGTGATCCTGGTTCACTGTTCTTCGTCTCAGTTTAGAACGATGAACTGGTATAGGGGAAGCTTGTTCTGGCTGGGGACTGATAGTCACCGTTTCTTGTGGCCCAAGTAAACATGTCTCTGGCATTGGCTGCATGACTTGAATTGATGTACCGTGCCAGCACTACAGCATGTGGTTGTAGTATATCAATATCGTCCACCGATACTATCGTAAGTGCATTTGGTATTAATGATGGCTTTATTCCCTTAACAAGTCTAGTTTGAACGACATGTGTTGCTAACCTATTGCTAGTATCCAGTGATGCAACAGCACCAATTCTATTCATTATTTGTACTAATACTTGGTCTCCTCCATGACATAGAATTGTTTCAGTTAGTAGTACGTGAAGGGGTGCACTGCAGGCATGATTGGCATTAAATAAGAGAACACACAAAATATAGAAATGTCTAATTTTTTTAGCATCACTAGCCTCTGTTTCCTGGGCATCAAATAGCCTACGCCTACCTTCTCGATCGGTACAAGTTAATTGTCTGATGAACTCCAAAAGTATAGGCTCTGTATTGTTGATCAGCAGTGTAATATTTAAATTTGTGTACCTATCAGTGTCTTTATATGTGATAATATTTATTTAGCTTGCTCATGTAACTTGCTATTCAGATGACGAGCCACATCAGCAATTGTTTGTGCAGTAATGGATTGTGGTCCAGATTCAGTGTCGCCGTCCAGCGATTCAGGTAACACTGCCTTATCCTTGTTACATGTTTTTTTGTGTTGACTAAGTATGGTAGATATTGCCTTTAACAAGTTGCAATTCTTGTGGTAAATTGGTACCAACATGGCATGGCGGTGTATGCATTGAAATGCTACTAGTTCTCCAAAATAAGAATGTAACTTGGTGATTATCCATCGATTTGTTGGTATTTTTTATTTTGTTACGTTTAGATGAACACAGTCAGCAAGCCCCTCCATTACGTAATCTTCGAAAAGCCACACGAAAATTTGGCAATAGCATAACTTCATCTTTGGCCATCAATTTGGCAAGTGTTTGAGCTGCATAGCATAGGTTGAGTTCAAAGTAATCTGTTTCACTGATATGACCAAAATTTAATTTAATGGAATCAATTTGAGTTGCAATGAGGGCACCAGCTGCGTCCAATGTGGGATTAGAACTCTGCTCACCTAACTTTGCTTGAGCTAAGACTTTTCCCCACTGATCACATTTAAGTAGGAATTTAAGACTTCTGGCGATGAGCAATGCCTAAAATAGTTTTTCTCTACTTGCTTAGGTTTGCAATTGCAAGATTCACATGGTTGTGGGGCCTTTACTCTGGTGCGAACAAGACAGTAGTGATCCTGGCAGAGAGGTGTGCTTCCGTCACTGTCTACTGACATGCTCGTGTTTGTGACTACCTTCTCTCCTACTATTTCCTCTATTTCCTGTCTGCCAGCAATGTTGCTGTGTCTATAGACACCCTTGGTGCAGGTGAGTATACCACATAGGACTTTAGTGGTGGGTGGCTTTTCCTCCCAACGTGGGTGGAAATTAGGATTGTTTTTATTCCTTGAAGCTTGTTTGTAACAAGCATGACATTCTCATTAGGAGTGGTTTGGGTTGCTCTAATAAGTGCTGCAACATTGCAATCAGATTTGACAGCAAGATGTACATAATTTGTACTCTTTTTTCCGCACAAGTGGCACGGACCACATTTACCATCGTGTACGCTAATTTGTGCCATATTGCCATACACATACCATACCACAATATAGATACGAGATCAGGTGGAGAGACGACTTGGGGGAGGAGAAAGGTGCACACTTGGAACGGACACTGCAACTTCACGAGAGGAAAAAGGCTGCTGGAAGAGATGGAAGAAGAAATCAACTCAAGCCTATGTTCTACTACATGCCTGTTATTTTTCAAAATTTGAATTGTGTCATTAGGTGTGTGGGCCATTTCCTGGAAATATCTTTTTTGGCCACATCACTGGTAAGATCAGTAGATTAATACCTGTAGTTTACCTGGTAATATTTACTTTAGTGTCCCATGTTCCACTTTTCCAAAATTATGCTAACATTTCATTCGAAAATATGTAAACAATAACGAGATAATAGCTGAAACAATAAACAACATATAGCTATGATGACAAAAGAACAACAGTGGTCTCCAGGGGATTGCCTGTACACTTAAGGATATAACTTCCGTTTGGTTGAAGCTATCAAAACCAGATCTTCACCAGGACATGTGCCTTCCAAGTTGGGGTTCCTAGTAATCTATGGGTATCTATAACGGGTGCTAAATGCAGAAACTAAAAAAACAGACTTGTTCATAGTATACGGAAAACAGTAAACTATTTCAGTCGCGGTTTTGCAAATGGTTTTGGACTTCCGGTACGTTGGCGATTAGACTGTATTGTATGCGAAATTTAAAAACTGGACCTTATTTTCAGTAGCTTCAGTGTTAGAAGTCAAAATCAATAGTTTAGGCTCGCTCGCCATTTGTGCTCAAGCACATCACTAAAAAAAAATTAAAGTGAATAATAAAATTATTTCTAACTATATAAACGTTGATCAGCAAGAAAAGGAATTACCAACGTCATTCTTAAAACGCTAGGTAAAGATCGTCAGCGCGCGGGTTTAGTAACGTCATTTATTTTTACCCCCGGGGCGCGGGGTGTGCGGGTCATGTGCACGTGATTCCGTAGCTAGACAACGTGTCTCGTTGAATAATTGGTTAGTAAGTTGCTGTCGTCTCTACTGCTAACCGTGGTTGCCGTCGTCTCTCTAGCCGTGGTTGCCGTCGTCTCTCTAGCCGTAGTTGCTGTTGTGCCGTCGTCTCTAGCCGTGGTTGCCGTCGTCTATAGCCGTAGTTGCTGTCGTCTCTAGCTGTAGTTGCTGTCGTCTCTAGCCGTGGTTGCCGTCGTCTCTTCAAGTGTTGCTAGTTGCTGAGTTTCATCCGTTTTGGTAAGAAACTGGGATGATATGAGATTCATGCTAGCAGAATAATTACAAGTTTTAACCACAAGGCTCAAAAGCAGCTGGCACAGAGAGGACAGGCTTTTGGTGGGATTTTGGGGGAACTATCCCACAAACTCGTTAATTATTCATGACATTTTATTTTCCACCATAACTTTGTTGTTGTTCTTCCAATATCCTTGACTTTGATGCCAAAAGATAGCTTATTTTAAAGGTCTTTTCGGTGATATGTTTCATAAATGTTTTTGAGTAAGCATGAAATTATCATACCCCCTGCCAAGAAATGTTGTATAACAATTAATGGCCACACTTCCAAATATGGAGCAAACAATGATTTAAGCGGAGAGATAAGCCACATAGAGGAAACCATAAAATGAACTGTTAATTAGGCATGTGAATGGGTGAACCATACTGTATACTTACATCTAACATGTAGCTAAAATCCATTGGAGTTGTGGTTCGGCAGAAATGAGAGGGGCAATCATCTGTCCGAATCAGGGGGCGGGAATAGACTAAAACAGTGCTTCATAGTTGGGTCTCGTTATGTACGAGTTTATTAGAACTATGAAAAATTGTTATATAATTTAACTAAACATGTATCAAAGCAGAACATTAAGTGAAAACCATGATTTCATAAACAAATAACTATAAAGAATTTGGAGAGGAAAAAAATAAAAATCGCTGTCCGGATCAGTCTATTCCAGAAAGCAAAATATATTGCTTTCCAATTTAGGACCTGTTTCCTGATCTTCATAATGTCAGTGCTCTATCTCACCGCTGCTACCGGCTTTGCTCTGCGTCCCCATGTAGGGCCTGCCCTATTTATCCCTACTATCCCCTGTTCCAGCTGTCACTAAAAATCTAAAAGCTACTTCATAATGTCAGTGCTCTATCTCACCGCTTTGCTCTGCGTCCCCATGTAGGGACATCCTGCATTATCTTCTAACTCATAGTTTGTACCGCATGTGGTACTTTGTTTACCGCCTATGTGAAGTAGTGTGTTTAATGCATAATCACTTATTATGCATGTATCAGAAATGGTACATCACGTACCACAAGGTGGTATGCAACAGAGGAAAATTGCCTATTTTGAAAAAGCAATATTCCATCAACTGTAAAACTTGCACCACATGTAACACTAGTTTTTGAATACCTGATTGCATGTTTTGAAATGTACTGCATGTCCCATGTTTTTGTTTATATGTGGTCACGTGATTGTAGATAACGGGATTCATTTTAAATATGGCAACTTGTCGCCTTAGGAGTATTGAAAAGTCTCCATACTTATCTGGTAAGAATTTCAGAAATTGAATGACACCAGGAAGTAGGGCAAGCTAGTTTACAGGTCTGATTTAAAAACATGGGGGTGTCCAGCAAAAACTGGCTAGAGCGAGGTGTAGCTAGTATGGCGTCGCCGACCCTTTTCCTTTTATTATTATTGTCGGGGGGGGGGGGGGGGAACGAAAAGGGGTTATAATTGTAGCTAGGCTACGCCGCAAGATTCTTTAATTTAAGGATATGTTTACAGACAAATGGAAGGTTTGTATAGAAATGAAGTGTTAATGATGACAAGTGTTATTGGGTAGTTCATGTGATGAGGTGTTGATAATAACAAAGTGTTTGTTGGCAGTGGATAAATTATAAAATAATAATTAAAATTAAAGATTTAGATGGAATGTGGAGAAGGTAGATTTGATAAGGAGTATGAGGAGAATTGTTATGTGCTCACATTGATTAAGAAGGTTGTGATTAAGCTGAAATGAACAAGTAATAAGAATTTAATCAGACCTGTTAATTAGGTAAAAGGTCTTGCTACATCTGATCAGGGTTATGGCAGGTATAGGCTAGTGTCATGATAAGAACATTTAAAAGGTTAAATGTAATTATGTATACAGTTTAAATAATGTTGAAAATCTAACATTTTGTTGCAGAAAGACATGCAGAGAGGCTTTGGATCAAAATTAAAGATCTTAAAATTCATGTTGTAAAAGTGACTCAACCATTCTCCTCAATTCAAAAGTTATCACATCTATTGCTACAACACAAGAATGTAATCTCTTTTCCTCTAAAAGAGGTTTTAGACTTCGAAATTGATTTTCTGACAACGGGTGCCATGAACGACAAAGATGTCAATAAGGCAATAAATTCCATACTTCCCTTTCTTGTCGATAGGAAGGCACACCACATAGATATCGATGAGATGTGTATGGAGAAATATGTGTTACAGGAATTAGTTGAGAAATTATTCCAATATATTTCAGATTCAGTAACTTTGGAAAACAGACTTCATCACTCTTGGGTTAAGGCAGTGTTTAAAGATGGCAATACAGTGATTTGTGGAAATTTGGGCTTAGGGTGCAATGAATCCACGTGGTATGGTACTGTTGATGGGCGCATAAGAGGACACTCTCCAGAGAGTTCAGTTGCAGTAATTACAACAGAAGATGATGATTATAGTAGTGAAAGCGATGATGCTTCTGTGGTCGTGGAAATAAAAAGAAAATGTACATTCATCCCAGGCTATAGGTTCGGTTGTCTTGTCGTCATTTATAGAACACAATTTACATAAGGATCTGAACTCTATGGTCCCATGTCTTCTAATAAACTGCAACTCACTGCAGATATTTATGTATGACTGTGAGGCTGACACTATTGATTTCAGACAAATTTACTTTCAGGGAAAACGAGCACATTAATGAAGAGTCTATTCTGTTGTTATGGCTCTTTATTAATCACAGGTAAGTTGTAACAATATAAGCTAGCAGTCTACCGCTTGTATATGTTTAAGTTAAGAATGCATATTAGTACATGGTTTGCAAGATTTATGAAAAGGAAATGCTAAAGGATTAAGAAAACAGTAACGAAGTAAAGATTTATTTCGTTCAACATTTTGTATTTCTTAAATTCAATATTTTTTTAATTGTTTAGCGTTACTTTATAAAAAAATTTTTTAAGTTACTTTATTATAACTTGCATATTTTCTATTTTAATTCTAGACTTTTTCTGAAAGAAATTGATAATTCTTCACGAACAATGCCGACTTCAGACATACAATCATACTTGTCAAGTAACGGAATCTTGAATAATTTTAAAATGCTCTCTGAGAAGATTAATTTTAACACACGACATAATTCATGCTCAGAAAGTTCAGATGAAATGGGTACTTTTGTTAACAATTTTAAACCCTCGAGAAAGAAGAGGAAAACTTAACTTCTGATATCATTCATAATGCTTTGTTTTATTATTGCGCTAATACTATGTCACTCTTTTCATTTCTTTTTGTTTGAAATTCTATTGTTTGCTCTGTAATGTTAAAATTTATTCTTAACAATGCCCATGTATTTGGGGACCTAGTCCTCATGACAGGGAGCATTCCTCACTTTGTGGAGTGCTCCTCACGACAGGGACCTACTCCTCAGATTAGGGACTTAGTCGTCACGACAGGGCTACTATATTTGGTAACGGTCGTATTACCAGTTGCGTGTACAAATTAATATGCAAAAATATTTTTAAGTAGTCGTGGGTAAGGTGTGGCACGTGATGCCATAGAGATGGGGCTTTTTTTTTTTAATGTAGGGTATGAAGCCCTGGGATGACCTAAGAAGGCCTAGAACTGAGGAAGTTAGAAAGAAAAGAGACTAGAAAACTAGAAAGCAAAGATGGAAGTAGTCCACAGAGCTGGTCCAGCTGCAGCAGGAGGCCCTACTACAATGCCAGAAGAGGAAGTTGCTGTACAACTGTGCAGGCACCTGCCCAAAAGGTACATAGCAGTACAACTGAGGAGGAATGACTTTCATGAGTTGGCCAGCAGTTTGTCCAGAGCTAGATTCACCAGCAACAACAATATCTACACTTCAGTGCAAGAAATCGCTGACTCTAGAAGAGGAGAGAGAGGTGCAGTTTGAAGAGATGCTGTTCACCATTATTTTAAACAGCTCCAACATTGAGAAAACCTACGACAACATGATGTACGAGATGTACAGTAACTCCATCAACTGGGGAAAGATCATCACTTACATCACCTTCACAGCCCACATGGCCGTCTATTGCGCCAGAGAGAACTCTCTGAGAGACAAGGTGCCAGACATTGTCACCTGGGCAGACAGGGTCATGGAGGAACAGCTGCAAGGTTGGATCAGAAGTCAAGGGGGTCTGCAAGCTTTCCTGGACCACTATGACACTGCTGACTGGCAAGTCAATCTATCTTCTGGTTTGCTGGCTTTAGGAGTGGTTGCTACTATTGCCACGGGATTGCTTGCTCTCAAGAAACTCTTCATGTAAAGCCAAGATGGCGTAAACTTTTTCCTCTCATTTCTCGGACTGCATTGCTGTAATTTTTTTTTTTTTTGGTTTAGCAGTTTCTAATAAATCCATTCTGTAATTGCCTCTATTTTAGTGTCTTCCTAGAAAAGTCTAACCGAAGTTTGAATGCATAAGGTCTGTTGGCATGCAAAGGCAGGAAAGAAAAAAAAAAATATATATATATATATTATATATATATTTGTATGTGCTCGTGTAGCAAAAAAAAAAGGTTGATGCCTTCATTTATATCAAGTGCACGGAAATAGCTAGTTTTGACTGTAGAAATTGTACTAAACCTTTTAATTTTACCAGACGTTTTGTGGTCTTAAGTCTTGTGTTCGTTATTCAGGTTTCTGAATGGACATTGTGTTTTTTTTAGCGATGAATAAATAAATGTGAATTTTGTGCACGTAGATTTTATGTGGTGCAGTAAATGTTGTTTACGTATGTTGTTCAGGACTACGTCCAAGAACAGTAGAAGAACAAACTCAATCATTACCTCTAATTGTCACCTCACAATGCATACACAGACTTATCATTTAGTGTCGACCCTTTCCACACATAATGTTATTCATAAGCCTGAAAACCACTGGTTCTATATCATTGTGCAGTCTACTTAAGTAAATGTAATTACTCTATTTTTTGTCGTAAGTATCCTAAACCTCGCTTGTTGTCAAAGAGGGGAGTGCGTGCTTTTGGGCTAGTGTAGTAGTAGACCTTGCGTATCAGAGGTCACGCGAACAGCTAGATTTCCATACGTCATTAGGACTTAACGGGGCCAATCCTGCCACGGTTGGGAGTAACGTTATTGGGGCTCCCAATCATTGGTCCATCGACCCGTCGATACTTTGCCAGCCGAATACAGTCAACTGCCATCCATCCACACACAGTTGGTGATCTGTGCCCTTTGGACATTTCACGACTGAGAGAAATAGATTTCACCACTAAGATTTCACCTCAATATTCTCTCTCAGTCTTGTATGTTCATCGGTCTGTGCAGGCCCGGTCTGTCTACCGTCATTCACCCGAGTTATTCCTGGGTCACGGACTACAACTTTGCGCGGAAGCTATCGTCATCATCACCTCGCCGACTCTCATAGTCACCTCGTCATATTTTCTTCCAAGCACTGTACAGTCACGATGGAGGACGTCAACATCGAACAGCTCAAGAGACAGAGAGCTACTCGAAGAGGCCAGATTACTAGACTTCAGAAGAAGGTAGCTAGCTACTTTGACGCCAACCTCAGGTCACTCATCAAGGCAGACCTGGAGCAGTCCCTCAAGGACGTTCACCGCCAACTGGAGAGCGAGTCAAGTCTCCAGGACCGCATCGAGGCTCATCTGGCAGACAGCCCAGTTGAACTCGAAGCCGAGCAGAAAGAGGCTGAACGCTTCGATTCAGCCATGAACAAGCTCGTTTCCGACGCCAACCTGGCCCTACTCACATATGATGTGAATGCTAAATGCAACTACCTGATAAACGAACTGGAACTACTCAGGATCGACACAGCCGTCACCTCCAAGTATCACATGGACAACGTTGCCAGCTTCAATCAGGAGTTCAAGGAGCTCTATCAGTCTGCTGCCCCTGTGTTCTCAGATGATAGACTCTCTGCCGCCTTTACCAAGCTGAAGGAAGGCAAGGTGGACCTCAACCTATCCATCTCCAAAGCCTTGGAAGCTGTAGACGACTCTGCCTCCTCAACCTCATCCGCCACACCCATTGTGTACGTACCTTCGGAGCCAGCTCTGAAGATAGATCTTCCCAAGTTCAACGGGAAACCTGCTTCTTGGCTAACGTTTCAGACCATGTTCGAGAACGTCATCTCCAAGCGTGGAAAGCACCTCTCGGGAGTCGAGAAAACAACTCTTCTCAACAACGCCATGACAACGAAGGAAGCCAAGGATCTGGTCAACCAACACTCCTCTGGTGGAGTCGATTATGACAAAGCCATGGGAGCCCTCAAACGTCATTTCGGGAGTATTCATGTCATCTACCCCATCCTGGTCTCTACAATCACCAAGGGTGGGCACTTCGAGATGACCAAGAAGAGCCTAGCCGATCTACATGACAAGATCTTCCGGCCTTACTACCAGATCACCTCCATAGCTTCCGACTCTCTGTCAACTTATTTGACTCAGTATGCCAAACAGCTCTTCTCAAGCAAACTCAGAGAGGAGTGGGACCGCCACATGGGGGCCAAGGTTTCCCTGCCCACCCTTGACGATTTGCTTGAATTCGTCGAAGGTATTCAAGTTCGTCTTCCACCGGACGCCATCGACTCGTCAGACAGCCCATCATTTGCCAGTTCCTTCACCGTCAAGAATGAGCACACGGCCGCCAAGAAGGACAAGAAGTCTTCACCTCTCAAATGTCCTCACTGTGGGGATCGACACAACCTCGTTCGTTGCCCTGCCTTCTCTGACCTAGATGTGGAAACGAGAAATTCTATCGTCAGAGACAAGAAACTCTGTCTCAACTGCCTTGCAAATGGACACACACAGAAGAACTGTCCGTCTAAGTACACCTGCCGATCCTGCAAATTGAAGCATCACACCATGCTCCATCGTGTCAAGCAGGAAGAGAGCCAGCCTTCTGAGAACATAGCTGCTAGTCTCATAGAAGCTATGCCCTCCGACGATACCGAGTTTGTGGATACAGCAATGGTTATCGCCAAGGCTGGACCTCGCCACGCCACATCTCGAATCCTCCTTGACTCTGGATCTGGTGCATCTTTCGTCACAGAAGCACTAGCATCTCATCTGCTGCTCAAACGCAAGCCTGCCAAACATACCTTCTCCAGTGCAGACAGCACTTTCGTGTGTACTCAGAAAGTCAATGTCATTCTCTCCTCAGCCCACAACACCAACGCCAGCATGGATATCGATTGTTTTGTCGTTTCCAAGATTCCTACCACGGCTACTCCTGGCAACCAACATCAGATCATCAGCGACCCGGTCGTCAAGGATCTCACACTGGCTGACCCCGACTTAGGTGGTCACATCGACATTATCCTGGGCAACAAAGGAAGAAGACAGTGTGTCCTAGCCCACACAATGGACCACAAGGATCTCGGTCTCGGCCTCACCAAGACCATCTTCGGTTGGACCATCTCTGGACCTCTGAAGAAACCTGACAAGCCACCAATGTTCCTAGTCCAAACTCAGGATGAAGAACTTGACAATGCTCTCAGCACGCTCTGGGAGATGGATAAAGTCGACCCAGCTCCAGATCTATCTCCAGATGATCAACAAGCGATGGATCACTTCGCCCGGACTCACCGCACAGCTCCGGATGGTAGATTCATCATCACCCTCCCCAAGAAACTCGATCCTTCAACTCTCGGGGATTCTCGACCTCAAGCCATCAAGAGGTTCCTTGCCAGCGAGAAGTCTCTCACCAAGAAAGGCAAGATGGAGGAATTCCAGGCTGTTCTCTCGGAGTATGTCACTTTAGGACACGCTGAGCAAGTTCCTCGCCGTCAGCTCTCCAACACCCCCACCTACTTCCTTCCCATACAAGGAGTTTTCAAGGAGAGTTCGACTACGACAAAGTGCAGAGCGGTCTTCGATGCGTCAGCCAAGACCTCAACGGGCATCTCGCTGAACGACACACTCTTCACAGGCCCGAACCTCTACCCTCTGCTAGCGGATATCCTCATCAAATTCCGCCATCACAAGTTTGCCATCACAGCCGACATCTCGAAGATGTTTCGAGAAGTCTGGCTCGATCCCAATGACAGGGACCTACACCGATTTTTCATGAGGAATGAATCTGGTCGTCTAGAGGAGTTCCGGATGACGCGTCTCACATTCGGAGTCAGAACCTCACCTTTCATCGCCACCCAGGTCCTCCGACAGTTAGCAGACAACCATGAGTCGTCCTATCCAGTTGCTGCTAAGAATATTCGAGAGAATTTCTACGTCGATGACCTACTGTCTGGAGCCGACACAGTTGATGAAGTCAACAACATTCATCAGCAGCTCACCACACTTCTTCAGTCAGCAGGCATGACTCTACGCAAGTGGAGATCGAACTCCAACGAAGTCAAGTCACTCATTCCTCTCGACCTACAGGAATCTGACAACTTGCAAATCTCGTCTCCTGCTGAATACAAGAAAGCCCTGGGCATCCACTGGGATTCCAAGCAAGACTCGCTTCACATTGCCACCCCAGTTCACTGCCCTGCCAAGATAACAAAGAAAGTCATCGCCTCGGTCACAGCTCAAGTATTCGACGTCTTGGGTCTGTTTGCACCTGCCATAATTCCAGCCAAGATCCTACTCCAATCCCTCTGGAAACGAAGGATCCCGTGGGACACCGAAGTTCCAGAAGACGTTCTCGACACCTGGAATGAATGGTTATCTCACTTGCCTCTCATCACCAACCACTCCATTGCCAGGAGATACATCCAATCCGACTGCCCAATCGTCTTCGCCTCTCTCCATGGATTCGCGGATGCCTCCTCGGTTGCATACGGAGCAGTGATTTATCTTCGAGTCGTTCAAGAAGATGGATCTACCACAACATCCTTGGTCACAGCCAAAGCAAAAGTTCTACCAGTCAAGCCCATGACAATCCCTCGGGCAGAACTCACTGCTGCTCTACTCCTGGCCAAGATGATCTCTCACGTGGGCAAGCTACTGAGCATCCCTGTATCTCAACAGTACGCTTGGTCTGATTCAGCCATCACACTTCACTGGATCGACACTCCACCCCACCGACTTCATACCTTTGTGGCAAACCGCGTCACTGCCATCAATCAACATCTCCACGCCTCACACTGGAGATATGTCAACACAAAGGAGAACCCAGCCGACCTTCTCAGCCGGGGAATCCTAGCCACTTATCTCATCGCCTCTACGTTGTGGTGGACTGGACCTCCATGGTTACGCCTACCACCGACAGAGTGGCCGCCTATACTCAAGGTACTTGTCAAGGACCCACCTGGGATCAAGACTACCTGCCTCATCATCTCAACACCACCACCATCCTTCACTGAGAACTACTCGTCCTTCTTCAAGCTCACTCGTGTAGTAGCTTGGATGTTTCGATTCACCAAGAATGCCAGACCTTCGAACGCTGACCGCAAGAGGGATTCTCTTCTCGCCGGGGAAGAGGTTGTTAGAGCAAGGATGGCTCTATACAACACAGCACAACGTCAGGATGTTGAAGTTCTCACCCGAATCAAGTCTGGACAGCTACCTCCTAAATCTCACCCACTGGCCAAGCTCCAGACAGCCATCGACAAGTCAGGCACCCTGGTAGTGTTCTGCCGAGTCAGACTGCCATCGGGAAATCCCAAGAGTCTCACATATCTCCCAATCAAGAGTCAGCTCACACAACTGCTGATTTCTACTCTGCACGTCCACCATGGACACCCAGGAACTTCTGCTCTCATCGCAATTCTCACAGAAGAGTTCCTGATCCCTGGACTTCGAAATTTCGTCAAGAAGTTATCCAGGAACTGCCCAACATGCCAACGTGCGTATGCCAATCCATTGTCGTACCAGATGGGACTACTGCCAACCAGCAGGACTACCCCAGCACCCCCATTCGCTCTAGTGGGCATCGATTTTGCCGGTCCTTTGACTATGAAATCCGACAAGCTTCGAAAACCGTCCTACTTGAAGGTGTATGTCGCTGTTTTCATTTGCCTCACGACCAAGGCAGTGCATCTCGACCTTTGTAAAGGGCTCTCCACTGAGGAATTTCTTGCCACGTTCCGAAGGTTTATCAACCGAAGAGGAGTCCCAGCCCATGTGTTCAGCGATAATGGCACCAATTTCGTGGGCGCCAAAGCCGATCTCGCCGAGTTGTCAAGCTTCCTCAAGAACAAAGACACCAAGACTGCCATCTCTCACTTTAGCCAAGACAGCCGCTTTGAGTGGCACAATATCCCTCCCCGGACACCTCACTTCGGTGGACTATGGGAAGCTGCTGTGAGACGTATGAAAGTCGCCCTAAGGAAGTCTGTTTCTCCTCATCGTATGACCTTTGATGAGATTTACACAACTCTCACGGAGGCTGAAGCAATCATCAACTCCACCCCGCTGACACCAGGTCACACAGACGACATCACGGAGCTACTTGTCATCACTCCCGGACACTTCTTGATCGGGAGACCCATGAAAGCCCCACTCATCCATCAGTCCAGTAATGCCAAGATTTCCAACCTCAGGAGATGGAGGCTGACGGAGAGACTTTCACAAGATCTATGGAAAATCTGGTCTACCACCTATCTCCAATCACTCCACCATCGCACGAAATGGACAGCTGCCAAGTCCAACGTAAAGATAGGCGATGTTGTGTTCGTCAAAGATGAGACACTCCAACACCGCACATGGCCCATCGCAAAGATTATCAAGATCTATCCAGGACCAGACAAAGTCGTCCGAACTGTGGATCTTCTCTGCCACGGGAAATCCATCACCAGGGCGGTCAACAGATTGATTCCCTGCGTCATGACAGAGGACCCCCGTCCTTCTTCTCCAGCCGCCCCGGAGAATGGTCGGCCACCAGCAACCGACCAACAAGATCAAGCTCGAGTTCTCGCCGCCCGGGAGGATGTTCAGGACTACGTCCAAGAACAGTAGAAGAACAAACTCAATCATTACCTCTAATTGTCACCTCACAATGCATACACAGACTTATCATTTAGTGTCGACCCTTTCCACACATAATGTTATTCATAAGCCTGAAAACCACTGGTTCTATATCATTGTGCAGTCTACTTAAGTAAATGTAATTACTCTATTTTTTGTCGTAAGTATCCTAAACCTCGCTTGTTGTCAAAGAGGGGAGTGCGTGCTTTTGGGCTAGTGTAGTAGTAGACCTTGCGTATCAGAGGTCACGCGAACAGCTAGATTTCCATACGTCATTAGGACTTAACGGGGCCAATCCTGCCACGGTTGGGAGTAACGTTATTGGGGCTCCCAATCATATGTGTTGGCAAGTTCTGATGAAGACAGCTTGTTGGTTTAGCAGTTTCTAATAAATTCATTCTGTAATTTTTAATGTTTTCCTAGAAAAGTCTAGCACAAAAATGGTCAATTAAGCCTGCCTTCATTATATCAAGTGCACTGAATTAGGTAGAAATTGTACTAAACCTTTTAGTTTTACCAGACATTTAGTGGTCATTTTAATAGATTATGTCCTGTGTTTGTTATTCAGGCTTCTGAATCGGAACTTTGTCCAGTATCACAAAGAGTAAGCACATGCACACACCACAATATCAGGTGTTGTAGCAGTAATGTTGCTTAATGTGTAAGACCTTAAGTTCATACGGTTTCTTACTCACAATACGAGGTTTTTGGAATTAAAGGTATAGGTTACAGGCAAGTAGTGCTAATTCACATTTGCTTATTATTTGTTCAGGTTTTGGTTAGACAGCATTTTAGCGGCCTTTTACTTGAATGATTTTTTGATGTAGTTTAATTTTCCAGAATCCAAATTTGTTATGGCTCACACCTTACCAAATCTTGCTACTCCTTAATTTTATACCCTGGCTGGTACAGAGGTAGTAGTCTTATTTTAAATGGATTGTTGCTGTTTTTTCAAATAATAATCATTTATTTTATTCGTTAAAGAACTTTGGATTGGGCTTCCCACGCTAAAGTGACCTTTTTAGTCGCACTTTTAACGTGCCTGCACATTGTTGCATAATCATTCATAAAACCAATTCACAATGCGCGCGCGGTAGATAGGAAACTACACCCACTATCGTGCGGAAGCCTAGCCTTCCAATTACTTAACGGGCAAAGGCTACTAGTAGAAGATGTAAAACTTATTACTTCTGTCCCCTGTACATTTTCTTTTCTTTATGATTGTATGTGGTTATACCACTGTGGCAGATAGCAAAGCTTTTCATTAAAATAAAAAAGAATGAAATTTATTACTAAATGACAGATAGTTTAAGATAGAATATATGAATGTATATATGTAACATATAATAATGAATAAAAATACAGTGAGGCAGAAAGAGAAGTTACCATTTGCCAGCATTTTGAGTTCCTTTTTCAATACATGATTTCAATGAATGCATTCGTTTGCCTCTTGGTTCTTTTCTAGGTTTCATAGTAAAAGATGAATGTTCACCTTTAGGACGTCCACTTAAAGCTTTCCCTTTTCCTTTAGAACTCTTCCCACGACGTCTACCTGCTGCTTTTGCACTAATCAGAATTCGATGACCACGTCGAAAATGTCCACCTTGTGTATTCTGTATAGAGCCGCCAACACTCCAGCCAAATTTATACAATGTGCTACCAAGTGCTGCATTATTTGAAAATTTTCCCTGTGATATCATGTTCTTGTATCTACTCAGAAAAGTTTTTGTCCCGTTTGCCACAACACTACTCTCTCTAATTCTTGTTTTTTAATCAATTAATACCTCTTCAATTCCTTCAACAATATCTTCAGAGTTTATTTCTTCTTCTGTTTCATTAAAAGTTTTCTGATTGTCTTCTGAAGATGCCTGCCCTCGTATCAAATCCCATGAAGAACTATCAAATTTCAAATCTTAAGACGGCACTACTGGCAATGAATTCACCTGATTATTTTCATGAAGTGAAGAATAAAACTGAGAATCCTGTATTGCTTTAGAACCTAATGCAATATTTGCCAAAACTTGCCGTGATTTAGGACAAATAGGAATACAATTTACTGATGTCACATGATAATGTTTAGCAACAGCTGCCTGATGCGAGCAAGGTGACCCATCCTGACCAGCATTACAATTACAAATACCTAACTCCATATTAACCAAATATTTTACATCTCGCTCAGTCTTACTATTAACTAAGTAGATACTTTCTTTTGAATCGATTTCATATATACTTTCATAACTAATTTTGCTGCAGTTAAGTCCTTGATACTTCAGGGAAATGTATCTATCTAATCGATTGTAGGCAGCACTAAGCAGCTTTCGGCAATAGTAAAGCTCCATACATTAAGTTATGAATGAAAACATCTGAACATGATTATATGCTTTGACACGACTAAATATCAGTTCCTTTAAAATACGTATTCCAGCTTCTGAATAGTTATTGGTGTGATTGCCTCTTACAAGGAGATGCTTTCTAAAGCATACAGCCCACTCTCTTCGCCGATTCCAATGATTACCCATATACGCAATGTACTTTGGGTACTTCACTGCAGTTTCATTGGTAATGAATGATTTGTAGCGGACAAGCAGCTGTTCCTCATTTTCAGAGTAAACAAGACCTTTAGCCACTGTAATAAGAACTTTACGATCTGCATTTAGTACTTTATTTTGTATTATCATGAAGCCAGGTCCAGTTTCTTTGAAGGAAATGAAAAGTGCAAAGGAGAAGATTCGAATTGGGCCAAGCCTCGTGAAGAGCATTCCGTTCAGCACAAGAATCATCCGTCATAATAATAGATGGACCGTTGTCAGACCCACTTTCATAAAAGCAATTAGTTGGGAGGACAGTTTTAAGAAGATCTAAGCCCTGACTAATAGTTCTCTGCTCTTCATCTGAAGTAATTATAACCCCTAATGGTAATCCACCAATGGCGTTAGAAGTTGACAACACAAAAAGAGAGGTATTGAATCTGTCCAAAGAAGACGTTGAATCACAGAAAATCATCTCCCTGGATTGCTGAATGTTTTGATGAACTCTACTCATAAGTGTGTACAAATTGCTATAATCATAGGTTGTGATCTCTTCCTCTTTTTTGGAGGCTTTTTTTCCTGCTTCTGGCTCCCCATCACTATCATTACATGAATTAGAACAATCTTGGTACAACAAAAGCCTTGCCCGACCACCATTGTGCTGATTAGCCTGGTTATACGACATTATTTCCATTTCCAATTTTTCAAATAACTCTTTTCCATTGTCTGGCCCAAGTTCATTTTTCCTCCATTCATTATAAAGCCTGCTAACATCTGACTTTATTGGTTTAAAGCTCTGTCTGCAAATGCAAGTTGATCATCATCATTATCTAGTAACATTTTTGTTTCACTCCAATGAAACGCAGATGAAGCACTATGACCTACTTGAAAAAGCTTAAAGAAAAATTCCTTTGTTTCCTGATGAATTGGACGAAAAGAAAGAGAATGTGCTGACTCAATAGGATGGTTGTGATTATAGCTAACTTGAAAAATAGCAGGATGGCTCACCAAATAAGGAAAACTAACTGAAGCACGTTAATCTTTTTTTGTTGGAACCGTGACTTTAGATTTAATAATGGAAGGACAATCTGTCTTCTTACGAACTTCATGCTTTAATCCCTTACCAGAATCAAGAACTTTCAAAGTTGCAGCTTGCTCTCTTTGTTGCTGAGTCAAGGGTTTCTTTTTATGTTAACAGTGCATTTCTACTTTATAAAGAACCCGTTTACATCCAGGTTTTCTACCTTTTGATTGTCGATAAGTACACATGCTATGTTTCATCATTCTCTCCAACCACTTCTTTCCATCATTTTCATTACTAAGATTAATTCCAATGGTACTTTTGAAAGCATGAGCAGGTGCCCCTAAAAACGATTCTTTAGGTAATGGGAAAAAAATCTGTAATCACATATGTAATTCCCTCTTCATTCGGTAACAAACTCCTTAAGTGAGTATCAAGGTTGCTCCACCTTTTAGAATTAGAATCACATATGGAGCCTGTAGTACTGGTTGATGAAGTCTTGACGTTATCTTTCAAACAAGTAACTACACTTTCTTTTGATGTATTTTTATTAGCAGGAAGATTGCTAGCAATAGCTTCAGATTATGAATTACAAGCTATTGGGGAAAAAACAACAGTAAAATTTCATTTAAGTTTACCTAAAATATTATGCACATACCTTGCTGTTGAAATACAGACAAATTCTTTAGCTCAGGTTTATTAACAGATGAACACTTATATTTGAAGGAACTACCTGTGTAACATTAAGTCAAGTAAAATACAAAAGTTTGCATTTCCTTTGGACTTACTACAATTTTTTTATTGTGGTCATGTCATCTTGACAAACAATATAGTTACTTTCTTCAAGAAAATTACAGGCAACTTCTCAACATACTAAAGTAACAAATTATATAGCATTGTGTCCAGAACCTCTAGATACATGAACACTTATGTGTTCCACAGGTACTCAAGTACTTTATAATAACAGATTTTCCATTTTCAATCTTTGTTTTTCCCAAAAAGAGGATGAAAAATACTAGATGTAGCTGTTATAATACTTTTGAGCCATTTTTTTTAAAGAATATGATCTCCACCTGTATCATGCAACAATATTTGTGCATTACAAGGTATATATAAGGTGCACAGCTAACAACAGGGAGTCCTGGGTTCAGATATGTAAATTTTGCTTACATTTTTTTTCAGTTTTCTTTACCTAGCCTTTCTTTATAATTTCCTTTCCATTCTCTCTCTTCGAGACATTTCCCCCTTAGTTTTAGCAACCCCCCTCCCCATCTTCTCCTGTTTATTTTTATCATTCCTTTCTTCTTCATGCCACCATTATGCATTTATATTTTTTGTACCTTATATTTTTCTCTGGCTCTTTTTTTTTTTACAGTCAGCAGGTCCCTAGCATAAACGTAGTGATCATAATGATCAATGATAAAGGATCATACCTAATCTATCTCTCTTGCTGTGACTGTGCCACAGCATCCCCATTGGGAGGATAACTATAAAATTAATAGACTCTTCCGCAAACTCAGTTATGAAACCAACACCGTAGCCATTACTCATTACTCACTCAATTAGAATCAGCAACAACAATTTTGCCATACTCACCCCACTAAAAACCTGTACGGTCATGGCCGTACAGGTTGCTCCAGCTCCTACGCCCCTGCATATAGGAGATAAGTTTCTAAACAAACACTTACTACCATAGCAAAAATATTTGGCATTCCAAATCTTTCTTTAGTAAATGCCTGAACCTTATCAAATGGCACTGTGCCAGTCCACTTCATTCCAGCCATTTTGGAATTAGTCTGGAAGCGGCAAGTTTGCTTCTTGTCTGGTGTTATTAAATTTCATGGAAACCATTAATTTATAATATACAATA
>WLWD01003462.1_pt1 | contig 47919 bp, 28 predicted proteins | sample 6712731 | NCBI WGS metagenome assembly WLWD01 (sample SAMN12718690, study PRJNA576275) | sponge metagenome | isolation source: marine sponge | host: Mycale hentscheli | place: New Zealand: South Island, Marlborough, Capsize Point | collected 2014-11-01 | reverse complement strand
AAAAGGGGGCACTTCACGCAAAAATTGAAATTGAGATATAGGCTCCAGAAGTAAGTCATACGAAAAATTCTTTCTTTCTCCTATTTTTGTTTTTTGCAGAATTAGTCTTAGTGACCTTTACTCTAAAGTCTACGCCAAATTTCAAATGCTGAAACAACTTAAAAGACCCCAAGCGTGCCGTGGAAAGACAAGCTACTTTTTATTCTCTCTCGTTCTCGAAGTACAATAAACGGGGAATGGGCGGAGTTTCGAACAAGCAGCTAAAAAAAACGGCATAGCTTTGAGAATAGTGCATGCAATCTACAGCTTGCCTCTGGTTGAAAGTTTACCACTACATGGAGTAGAGTAGCCAAGGATTCCGACAAGACAGGCTGTGAGACGCTCTGAAAGCTAAAAAGAACTGTACGCAAACTTGGTTAGTCGCCGTTAAAAAGCGGCTGTACGATTTAATTGCGTATGCGGAGTACGCCGTTAAGTATACGGAAACATTAATTATACCGGAAGTGGAAATTCAATTTATGTTTTCTCGATTTCTAGTTCAATTGCTTTGCTGAATACAGCCCAGTTCAACTGCCAGTTTCTCTGCGCGTCGAAGGTTTTACCCTCCAGTATTTTAGCACTAAGTTGAGATAAATTGTAGCTTTTTATTAGCATAAAAAACTCAATTTTTTTGGTTTAAGTGAAGTGCCCCCTTTTCCCATAGACTGTCACATATATCCATGTTGTTTGATTGTTGGCTTTTTTGTTGTTGTTGTTGTTGTTTTTTTTTGTTTTTTTTTGTTTTTGTGAGTGATTAATTCATTCCATGCATGTACATACATGCATACTTACTACAAACTATATGTACTCTATTATTGCAATGGCACTGACTCATTGACTGTATGACCTCACCTCTCCCTCTCTCTCAAGCTACTTGGAATGTTTTAGAGTAAAAAATTGTAACTAGGCTACGCTACTAGAATGCAGAGGCAGCCCCTCCCATGGTTCTGGCGCCAAAACAGGATGGCAGGAGGTAATATTGCGAGGCAAACAGTCAGGCATCTCGTACTGAGTCCTATACATTATACATACGTACTGGACATACGTGACTGCCACCTGCTACTGCTATGTAGCTGTGCTGACCAGATAAAGTGATTTAATTGACAAGTAGTTAGGTTGAATGTGGGTAGGGCAGATTATTTTGACTTCGAGTAATGGATTTCGTGGTATTTGTTCTCTAGAGTGTAATCAAGGGACCTGCCATTTCCCTGGACATCCAGTATATGCCAGTGTTCAAACCTCTTCATCAGGCATGTCAGGTAAGTTTCATCCTACTGAGCAGTGCAGTGGCCTGGTCATTTCAATGGAAAGTGACTTTACTGGACACTTTTTTTTTTACCCTGTATCATATTAGGATGGCAACTTAGAGCTACTCAAGGAAGAGCTGAACTGTAGTGATCTACTGGACCTGGATGAACCTTCCAATGGTACCATTCCTTACTCTGCCCTCTTCCTGGCATACATCAACGATCATTTCCAGGTGTGAATTGATGGAAGTTAGTGGGTGTGTTGATAATGAAGGAATCAGATTAGTTGCATGTACAGTGCTTCCAGCTTAAAGAGCAAACTTTTTGAAACACTATGATATGATCAATTTTATCTCACAAAACTGTAGTTACAAATTTCTTGTCACTTAAAATATAGGTTAATACAAACACAGCACCACAAGGTTCCTCAGAAACTTCAAACCAGACTTCTCCCATAGACTCTAATACATTATCGCCATTTTATTTTGTCGTCATTATTTTCTACCGTGTCGTCACCGGATCGTCATTCAATCCTCACCCGTGTTGAATTCGTCAGTATGATGCGGTCCAAACGGTACTTTCCCTATTAATTTCTTGCCCGTGTGTAGGTACTTTCCCTTATTAGAAATTGCTGCATGCTAATTAACTTTATTCAACTGCGATAACTCACACAGCTAACGAGAATAGTTTAAATTGCTGGTTGATATTGCTAAAACTATTAATACCAGAAGTATTTTCCAACAAAGATAATGTAGCAGGCCCTGCTGACCCTCTCCTGGTGATGCTCAAGGTCATCTAGTAAGTATTAGTCATTGTTGAAGCGGTCAGTAGATGATGCCACTGGTAAACTTGGACTAAAGAACTGGATTTTACCTCCCACACCAAGCCTACACTATGCCAATGCTGACCAGTCATTCTTCTGGAACACATAATTTATATACATTTTCTTATTATAAAGTTGCTATATCAGATTTTTTATTTAAACGTCATGCCTAGATTTATTCATTCTTGATAATGCACCTTCATAACAGAAAACTGGTAAAAATATAATGTAAATGTGTGACAATATAATATTATGACTAATGACAACATCAGAGGGATTCCAGAAGAGCCTGAAAAGTGCCTGTCAGAGTGAGGTGGAATCAGGACGGATGAATGTTTCACACATCAGTGTGCAGCCTAGCACATATAGCAAAATTAGATGCAGCAATGTTAAGTATTAGTTCACATTATGAACTATATTTTTTTCTCCAGGTCTCCCAAGTTTTGTTTACAACCTAGCTAACTATTCTAAAACTACTAGTTTAGACATAACTTGTCAACTAAAATATAAATCACTGATTACTCACATCTTAGCTACTAATCCAGAGCGCAGAAGAGGTGCTACAATCACTGAATCCTCTCATCAAGGTGCCTCTGCGTGTCCATTCTTGGCAGGCATTTCAGGAATGCTTAGTTCCTCTGTTTTCGGCTTCACCTGGTTCTAAACAGCAGTACCGCCAGTCCCCTCCTAGTACGTCCTCTAGATGGACGACAAGAAACTTATTTTCTGGCCAAAGTGCAGAAACTAGCTACCACTTCCAAGAACGCCTTAGCTTGCACCCGGAGAAAGAAACACAATAAGTAGTGTTACCCGCTTTTTTGCCGCCCGGCAATAATTGACTTGAGTGCGCCTGCGCTAAGATTTTACGTAGCGATTTCGTAGAAGGCATACCGCTAAAAGCTGAATAAACGTCATCTGACGTCATCAAATGGCGATCTCTGCCGCAAAAGCTGATAGCCAGCCAAAATTTTCCAATTTTTTCCACTAAATATTATATTTCAACACACACAAAATATATATATGAAACTTCAATTATTACTCTATGTTCTGACAAGTCTAGAAAGGTCCAAGTATAAAAACACAAGAATGCTGGCTTAAACACTTTTGGTACTTTTTTGCTACATTTTTGGCCATAAATTTTGAAATTTTTGAGTAATGAAATTAATTTGGTGCACCAATTTATTTTTTAAATAAACTTCACATTACATATTTTGTATGTGCTAAGTGAGAAAGGTCCAAGTATAAAATTGTTTTTTTTTCCTGGCTTAAACACATCAAATTTTGAAAACGATAAAATTCAGCCTCTTCAAGGTGTCATCTACCACACGAATAACCACAAAACCACAAACTAATTTGATGTACCTATTAACATAGCCTTAATACATCTACATACAAAAAATAAACTTTGTAGACTATTTTGTTTCCCTGCAGTGGAATAAAAACAATAACACAGTCAAAATTTCAAAACGTTTGCTCTTTAAGCTGGAAGCACTGTATACATACATATTATATGTGTACTTACATGTATCTGGCTGGGGAGAAGTGAGCAGTTATTTTACATGACCACGGACAGTCATTATGATAGCTTTTAATTTAAAAGCACACTGGTATCTGTGATGATTTGGACAGCTTTCAGTTTTTGGTGCTGCGTCAACTGTTAAATTGATGTGTTTGTTTGCATATATGTGACCGGATTTGGGAAAATCCGCCTAAACGCGGCAAACAATTTTTTTCAGTATCACCGGGTAAAGCCTTATGGGTCGATTTTTTTCGAAAACAATTTTATGGCAGAAATAGATAGACATCAGTTAGCTCTAGCTTATTACGCAGTTGTAAGCTCTGGCGTGCTCTAGAACTCACACTAGGAGGCTAGAAACACTAGCCGGTTGGACTCGTGTACGGAGAGTTGCTAAGAAATTATTGGCGGGCTTTTCACTAACAGCCGGGAAAAAACTGTAGCTAACTAATTCACTTACTATTCTACATAATTCACGTACTCACGCAATTCTCGTCATCATAGTTTCTTAAGGAGCCCCGCATTAAGCCTTTTAGACTTCTTTCAATCCGCCTGTAACCGGTTTATTCCATAGTGTCCCGGAGACACGCAGTAATAGTATACGGACACAAGGCACGCCCCCTGACCTTAGCAACGCCTTTACCCGGCGTTTTTTCGAAATCAGCAAGAATAAGTTTAGCAAAAATACTGAAGTGTTGTAGTGCGTAGGGCGAAGACGGCTTGTGCTACAGCTTCCAAATTAGGAGGAAGGCATCCCAAGGCCCCGTGCAGCCTACTGATAGAATAAATTAGAAAACTTTAGATGCCGCGTTTAGCCGGGTTTTCACAAATCCGGTCACATATAAGCGTGGATGTGTGTGTGTGTGTGCGGGTAAAGTGTTTTAGTGTGTGTGTGTGTGTGTGTGTGTGTGTGTATGGTTTTTGGCAGACGATGATGACACTGCTGGAACACGGAGCGAACCCGGACACCGTGGAGCCGATGGAGAAGGCGTGTCTGCTGCAGTGGGCGTGTGAGAAAGGAGTGCTGGACATGGCCGACGTCCTCATCAAGTACAAGGCAGACGTGAACAAGAAGGACATCAATGGGAACAGCCCTCTCATGGTGGCTTGCAGGAATGGTCACCTGGACATCGTGCAGCTATTGCTGGAGAGGTAAGTGGGTGCTATTTGGTGGGTGTGGTTCAATGGGCGTGGTTCTGTGGGGTAATGAGCCCCGGTTGTTGCTGAGGTGTATTTCTCTCACAAGGATTGTCTTGGAATGATAACCTTCACAAGAGTTTTGGTTTAGCATCCAGTGGAAAGATAGCTCCATTAGAGACTCTTAGACATGTGAACACTATCGCCCTACAGGACCTCTGGCAAGTGTTAACAGGACAAACATGGTTGTTGACAAGTGATGGGGTAATGGGAATATTTGGGGGGAAGGGAGGGGGGAATTTGTGCTCTAGGAGTCGGCCTAACATTAGCAACAGGCAATCAAGTTCATGTATTCTTGTGTTAATTACAAAGGGAAATTTTCTTCAGTTTGTTTTCTTGTTAGTTTCGCTAAGAGTAGTTGTCTTTTGTAGCTAATGTTTCATAAAGAAAACCTCATTTGTCATGCACGATCACCTCATAATTACTACGCCGTGTTGTGTGTGTATGTGTGTTTGTTTGTATAGTGGAGCTCATGTAGACAATGACAACGCCATCCAGCGCACTCCACTCCATGAGGCAACTGAAGCCGAGTACACAGACATCATGGAGCTGCTCCTCAGACAGAGCGAAGTGGACCCAGCTGCCAGGGACAATAAAGACCACACCCCTTATGATATTGCCTACTCGAAGAAGAATGACCAGGTCTGTTTGTTAAGTATTAGAAATAAAAATTTTAAAGGTGCTGGTTGATAAATTATTGGCAGCTAGTTTTATTAGTGTTTTTGTTTTTGAAAGCGTATGAGATTTATTAGAAAGAGAAGATTTAGTAAACTGTCACTAATGGCCTCCTTAAGCTGGCCTGGTGTTTTTGACAAAACAAGGCAAAGTCTAGAGCATTCATGAAATTATTCTTCAGCAGTGTGAATGTTTATGGCCTCCATCACACACTCGTAGAAGAATTTTGTGTACCTCTGTGAACGACTGAGCCTCCTGTCTGTTCCTGTTTGTTTTTCCCGCTCCTCATTCTCCTCCTTTTGTCTTTGTCATTCTCTCCTTCCCTTTCTGCTTCCGTACAGCTAATGAGAATGCTTCAAGTGGCACTCCCCAAGGACCTCCAGCCTTACACTGTCACTGCGTCCACTGCAGAAATCTCCTCCCAAATGATAACCAATATTGTTTTCAGCAACTCTGACACAATCATCACTGGATCTCGAGATTGTAAAGTAAGTGAGGGAATGAGTGTGACGTTCAATGGTGGAGTCTGTGTAGACAACAGACGCACATGTGTATGTGGGCTTTAATACTATACAACTGTATGTGCGAGCTGAGCTGATGGCCTGTGAAGATAAGCGTTTTGGCTCGTTGATTGCAATTCCTATTATACAAGCATGACAGATAGATTTAATAAGGATGCATTAACCTTATTTGACTCTCTCTCTCTCCAGGTCAAATTTTTGAACGGTTCGAATCTGTCTGAAGTGAGCAGTATATCTATGACAAATACCGTCTTGGACGTGTCGACTTTTAATGAGCAGCATGTGGTAATGGCCTCCACTTCCATCCAGCTAGTGGACTTGCAATCACAGGACAGAAGACGGACTATCGCTGATGATGTTGCAGATGATGAAAACCTCGAAGATCCGCCCCTTCATCTTGCCCAGTTTGGTCCGACGGGGAAAGTGGTCACAGCTTCTGTCGAGAGTAATGTTCTGAAGTTGTGGCCGTCCATGTCAAGTACGTCCAGCCCACATGTGCAGCCGGAGGCAAGAATACAGGTCCAGGATGACAGCAACTCTACTGGCTGCATATATAGGTATACATATGTATGTACACTTGTCTCTCTGGGAGTGTGTGTGTGTGTGTGTGTGTGTGTGGTGATTTTGTTGAAAGATAAGAGATATGTGTGTGTGTGTGGTGATTTTGTTGATAGATAAGAGATATGTGTGTGTTGTGTGCATCTCTCCATATAAAAAGAATAGTTGTACATTAATAAGTATTCACAACCCATCTACAATGCCCTGCCCTGCCCACCTTTTCTCTATGCTACTCTTTGTGTTTTTGTTGTTATCCTCTAATTTTTCCAGTTTCTTGGAAATGTATATTTTACTAATTGAACTTCTTGTTGACAGTTTTTAGTGTTTTTTTTTTTTGAGAGAGAGAGAGTAGGGAGGGAGAGAGGTTTTTACCTACTACATGCTCTGCTATCCAATCTGACTTGTTGTTCCCCTTGATGTTGTTTGCGTACACGTTACAGTCAACATAACAATTTTTAGGAAAACAAATATTTACAGCCAGTGTGAATGTGGTTCACTTTCAGTTTGGCCGTCTCTTCCAATCCCGAGTGTCCATGGATAGCAGTTGGTTTCCAGCCGGGAGAAATGCTGAAACCTAAGGGCTTCAAGCTGGTGTACTGCTACAACTGGAACACTCGGTCTATTGAGCAAATATTTGACGCAGGTAAGGGAGAGGTCAAAAGTCAGTTAGTGTTGCTGTGTGTACATTGTGTTTGTGGGTTGTAATGTGGATTGAATTGATTGCAAATACATGGTTTTACTACTTTTATATAATATCTATTTCCTTTAACTTCTCTACTTTAACTCTATTGGGATAATAGTAGCTGGTCTGCCTATGGCTATTATTATTCTGTCCATAGCAGATTTCCAAAGGCATCGTGGTGGTACCTTTTCTTTTTCCATTATGATTCATTTTGCTTTTGATGTAGCTGGCATTTGTCAGTGTCACATCAAACCACAAGTTCAGATTTTTTTTTGTTTGTGTTTTTTTGTGGAAGTGCAAATTATTTATTTATTTATTTATTTAATTGTTTATTACTTTTTTATTTCAGTCAGTATTCATGTATATATATATATGCTCTCACTTTATGTGTATGCGCTAATTATTAAAGTTTTGCTGCATTTACTCCACCTCACTGTCTCTTTGTATTTTCTTTTGCTTCAGGCGCTGGAGGATTGGATACTGGAGTGGCAGCTGCATTCTCTCCTGATGGAAAGTAAGTAACAGAAATGTCTCTTGTAGACATCACCCTTGTCAATCTTCCATCATGCCAGAGCTGTGAACACAGTCATTAGCTATACACGCTCACAAACATGGGAACTTGCTTGTTGAGGTACTTGTATGACAAGAGATGTCACGGCAAGTCGGCTGGGGACAAGAATCTTCCATTTTTAATTCTCCCATTTTTTTTGTGACTTTAATGTGAACAATTGCTCAGTGTGATACGTTTGTTTGTGTTTGGCCTGTGTATTTCTAGACATCTTGCCATTGGGTGTGGTGAGCACCTGTGTGTGTGGGAGGTCAAGTCAGGTGATCTCCTGCAGAAGTTCAACATTGCCAAGGAAGAATTGGTCACTTGTCTCTGCTACTCACCCAGCGGCCATCACCTTGCCGTGGGTCTCAGCTGCGGGCAAATTCAAGTCTTCCACACCAGCTGTGGCTTTACCTTGTTTAGCCTTCCTTGCATCTCGGTAAGAGCTCTTCTCACCAGCTTGCGATAGTCTCTTCTGTCGCAATGACATAGAATGTCCATTTTGACATGTTTGTGCACGCATGTAGCGCACGTGTGTGTGTGTGTGATTAGTCACACAATTTTTCACCTCTCTCTAAAGACTTCTTAGCATATTTCTGCCTAATAATGCCATTAATTCAATGAGGATTGTTGTATACCTTACAACTGCTCTAGTCCATAACTGCTCTTACAGAACCATTTCCCCCTAATATGTTACATAACTGTGTTGAAATTCAATACTGTGTATTCGATACAGTCACTAATATTGACGTAGCACGTGCACACACACACACTCAGCTTCACTTTGCTGTTTTTTTTTTTTTGTTTTTTTTTTGGTGTTATTATGTACAGTGGAAGTCTCCAGTGACCGCAATATCCTACTCCAAGTGTGGAAAGAAATTTGCAAGCGGCTATCGGAATGGACTGCTGAGACTCTGGGAAGGTGAGACTAATTGAATTATCCTTTTTTTCTTCTTTCTTTCTTCTTTTAATACTCACTGAAGTTCTATAAATTAATTGGATTTTAATAGCCCGATTAGTGCACACTGAGAGTCAGAGGTGTTCCATCGAGTGGCCATTTTAATGTCTTCTGTTCCTTGTTTGGTTTTCATTCTGCAGCTGGTGTAGGGGAGAAGGAAGAGGCCGCCAGTTGATGTCACTTACAGGAACTATCAGGTGTATTTGTGTAGTGTATGCGTGTATGTATCATTGTGTAATTGAACGTCTTCACCAACTTCGTACGTGGATGTGTGGATCACTGACAGCTTTACACCCACCTCAAGGACTCATTTCTTTAAACCATGTATATATATATATATATTTTGAGTGTATATGATGTGTGTTATGTGTACATGCTGGTATATATTATTTTTGTATGATAATTTCACATGTTACATGATCATTGCTTTAACATGATGATGATGATGATGAAAATGGTGATGTCAAGCTCGTGTTGTGACTAAAGCTGGAGCTAAAAGACAGAGATTTCATGTTTTATCATGTTAGAATTTATGGGCATTGATCTATGTTTATGCTCAATTAAAATTAAGGATAGGAAATGTTTAACTATTTGAAGAAGTGCAACCATTACTCCTTGAGGCACTCTGACATTACATACTAGCACACAATACGATACCACTAGTCACCTGGTGTAGTTATGGTTCAATTTTATATTTATTTCATTTTAATAGTTTTTTACATTTTTTTTGAAGTTCAGTATTAACTTACACATGCAAGACCTCTGCCATCTTTGCAAAACTAGCTATGGTTAAATTAATTGGCTTAAACTGCTAACGTACAAATAAAATGGTTGCACTATTATAGTCTGACTTCAATTAGGTAAGGGGATATTCTAGAAACTGCCTGACTTTGCAATAGGTATGGGACACAAACAACTCGAACTTACTGCATATAAATGTAAATTCCACCATAGTTACTATGCTATTATTGCTTTCGATTCTAAATCATAATAGCTATTTTAGCTATAATAATTTGATAAAAATATTTAATAGAAAATAACTAAATCGGAAACAGTAAAATAATAACTAATTTGCATAACCTTTAAGTTTAAACTATATTAACCAACACTACTTTAGTTACACTACAATAACAAAAAAATTTTTTTAACTAGTTTATTATTTTTTAGACACTCTTGTTCCTTTGTAATAGCTAATGATTTCAAATGGGTGACTTGCAATATTGATATATTTGCTTGTACAACGAATCTAGACAGAATATCAGAAAAGTATCTTTGTTCGAGGCACGCTGCATCCAAGAGAAGGAAGCAGCCGCTAGCATTATAACATGCAGTTATGAGGCGCCAGCATCAGCCAGATTGGATAATTGTTGAGGGGTTCATTAATCAACGATCTTTACCTACTCAAAACAATGCCGGGTTTTCCCCGCACAATGTTGTCTGTTTGCCGGCGCGTTGGTGTATCGCTGTTAGAGAGGCGTGTCTTCAGTGAAAAAATGGACGCTCGTTCGGCAAGAAACGCGCCTGGTCGGAGTGAGCACTGTTCTATTCTGATTTCTAACCTACCTGAGGAATGGTTTCAATTAGAAGAAGATGGCAAAGTGAGTATTAGTTTATGGCTATGGAGTATAGCTATAGCATTTCACTGCCAGCAGAGACTGGAAAAATAGCTAGCAAGCTGGAATTAACTGAACAAACAGTGTTACTTGATCTCTTCAACTTATTCATGTTAAAAAAATACATAAAATAAATGAGGCACCAAAGGTGAAAACCCTAAGCGCTACTATAGTAATTTATACACTAACTAGCTATTACAAAATCATTTCTCAGACCAATACAACAATTTATATGATGTATCAGTTAATATGTAGCTCGTGCACAATGAAAACAATAGATGAAAAGCTAAACATGTAAAGGACACTTGTCACCACTAGTTTCAAAGGGAAACTCTAATTCCAACATTTGGTAAAACCTCTGAGACTATAAAGCAATACTTCCGCGGGCAGCAAGAAATTGTTTGCTCGCGTGATTATGATGTGACAAAATTGTCTAGTACAATATTTTGATGCCTTTTCAATATTCTGGAAGCTGCCATCTTCATTAGCTATCTGCTGTTGTATAATAAAATGACTGACTGACTAACTGACAAATTGAGTCATTCTCAGGCATAGTTAATAGCAAATCCCCAATATAAATGGATAATCATTACTTGTAAGTTTCATTCTTTAGGTTGCGTTCACTTCTTAATTTGTTGATTCAGCTAATATAGCATAAAATAATTGTCTTATGTACTAGTTTAAGGTCATTTCAATAGCTTGGCCACCACTAGGAGGATGTGACCATTTGTACCTGGTTATCTCTATTCCTTATCTGTAGTAAAAAAAAATTTTTTTTTACCTATCTGGGTAGAAAGTTTATAGTTTTTAGCCACAGCCAGGATGCTTAGACATGACCTGTTCGTGTTAAAATAACATTATTATGTAGCTATGGTGGAAAGAATTATTAAATTCACCAGCAACATTTACTGCCTTTGTGATAGCATAGTGACCTGTGTATGTATCATTGTCTATGAGCCACATACGAGTTTACAGTAGCTTTTTAGTAGAGTTACTTAAATATTTCCCTACTCCAGTTTCAGTAAGAAAGGAAAGAAGGGAAACCATAGTGGCACTTTTTACGCTATGATTCGACAGCTTTCCATGATGTGGACTATAAACACTTGTATTGTTCAGACAATTTATATGTACATCTGTTTAGGGTGCTGGCACATAGCAACTTGCCTGGGCGCCTTTAGTAGCGCACTCCAGACCACAAAGTCACTCGCTCTGTAACAAATTAGTGCCCGTGAAATGTAGCTGTGCCTCACTCACCAACTACCAACAAGTGATGTCAGTTGATGTCCAATAGCATGTGTAGATGACAAGGATGAGTTGTAAAGTAATGGCTTATGAGTAATCAGCTAAAGTCAAGCTTGTGGCATCTCAGCCAAATGATGACCCAATAGCCAAGATATATAATTTAAAACAATAAGGAGGATTTTCATTAGTCACTAATTGAGCAAATGTTTATGGTATCATCTACAAGTCCCATATCTTCAAACTTCTGTTTATTTTCCTTATTTTTACTCTCTATTATCTATCTAGTAATACTTGTGATCAACGACGATGTACATTCATGAACTAATGAGCTAAAACACGCAGACGCGCAATACTTGTTAACTAGCGCTGAATTACCGGGTAAACCAAGAGCATGGGGCAAACTGGTTAGCAACCAAACCCAGTAGAACAAAAATGGATAGTAGACGAGAGTGACAGAGAAACAGGAAAGTAGCTTTCATGAACTAGCGCTGAATATCGGAGTAAACCAAGAGCGCAATTGTAAAGAAGGAAAGGGTCAGGCTACACTAGACTACTGGCTAGTGAATTCGTTAGCTACCAAACAAGGTACAACAGTAATACATGGAAGGAAGACCAGAGTGGCAGGAAAACAGGAGAGCAAAGGTAAATAGAGAGAAAGAAAGAGAAAAGGGACCAGGAGAGCAGAGGGTGTCTGGGTTCATGGAGTGAAAGAGAAACAGGGAAATAGCTAGAAAGGTTCAGGATGAGGAGGGGGAAAAATGGAGCAAAGAAGAGATGGAGGGAAGACAGGGAAAGCCAGAGAAGAAGAGGAGCAAGAATTCCAACACATACAAGGTTGATCCTACAAAGGCACTAAACTGCTGTCATAATGGAAAAATTAATTTTTGTACTTGCTATCACAATTTAAAGCCCTATTCACTGGCTCCATTGAGGGTAGAAAATTCAGAGGAAGTGTCAGAATAGTGCCTTCTCCTTTGCTACATTAAAAGCCAGCTGCATCACTCTGTCTCAATGGTGTTTCGCCAGCATGTCCAGCATCTCCCTCCTGTCAGCAGCTATAGATCATTTTTTCTACAAAGTCAAAGTACAGCAACAATATTTCTTAGCGCCATTTAGCTAGTTCATTAATTTACAAGGTTAAACAAGTTTTAAGTTAAACATTAATATAAGGCGAAAGGGTAAAATTCATTTCTACAACAATCATCATTCAACTTGTTACAGAAGAGTTTCCCTGCAGGAGAAATTAATTATAGGTGAAGTAGGAATACAAATAACATGGTATGGTATGGCACTACTAGAAACTTTTTTTTTGTTGTAATAGTAATAGTAGTAGTAGTAGTAGTTGTTGTTGTTTCTCTAATAGTAATTAACTTGATCACTTGCTATTTCTTTTTGTACAGTGTGATATATTAGAACGGGCTTACTAATCTATAAATTGTCTAATGTGTGTGTCATTAGAAACACAAATTGGGTGATGATAATATCTTGAAGATATCATGCTATGATTCTATGGAGGGGACTGCTGTGGTGCGAGCAAAGCGTTCAGGTTAGCCTAAATAGATACATCTCTAATACTTTAGATTATGGGTATTCAGTATACTAGCCTGACATGTAACATACAGAGAACTTGTGCTTAGTTTTGGAAGGCAGTTGTTGTTCTAATAATGCAGTACTATGCAAGTGATACTAATGGTGAATTTTCCAAGCATATTACAAAGAGGGAAAAAAATATGTGAGAGACAATATGTATTTTTTGAAATTTGGATTTCCTTGTTATCTATAGCACTTTCTCAAATACAAAGAATTGCAACTCCTCCAACTGCTGCTGCTATTATTATTGTAAGTGAAGCAATACATTCTTTAATTGTATTTGTGTTGTACTTGCCTCTTTTGCTCATTTTACATATATTGATGATTTTTTTTTAACAACTACAAAGTCAGAGTACAAAATATTTTGTTAAATTTTGATTATATATTATGTAGAGTATATAATTTGTAAAGCTAATATTGCTACTTGGACATATAAAGCAAACAACGCAATGACAAAAAAAAAACAACTAAAAAAAGTCTGCATCCACCATAATTAGAACTTACAAATCTCTGCCTTTTGTGGCAGTCATAGCATTATTTTCTTCAAACATTTTCAAGTATGTGTGGCAAATAACTAAATGAGCAGACTCCTAGTAGGCAAAAATGGCCATTCTGCAAGCCAACAATGCTGGAAAGAATTGTTTTTCCAAAAGATTGCTTTGGAGTAGTTGTATGAAACGATGTAGCTCACTCGGTAGAAATGTACTATGTTACAGGGAGACAGGAGAATAGTGACTCAACTGCCCACAGTTATCCTGCTGAACCCACAGCAGAACAATCCTACACTAATAACTCAACTGCCCACAGTTACCCTGCTGAACCCACAGCAGAACAATCCTACACTAATAACCCAATGTTTCAGGCTACTAAGAGACAAATAGTGTATTAGAAAACTGACAAAAGGTTGTAACAGTAGTAGTAGTACAGGTATAAGAACCAGAGAGGATGCTCCACTCTACCCTTTTATAGGCAGAGCAGAGAGACAAACACAAGCAATGTCAACAAAGAGCAGGCTAGAGATGGAGAGTACCAGTGTAAGGGTGAATGAGGTATAATAGCTGTTAATGAGAGCAAACACAAGAGGTACTAATTAGTAATGTAAGCAGTCGCACATGCAAATGAATAATTCCAGCTACAGTAGTAAACAAAGGTTAGGAGTTTCCTAAAAATCTTTCAAGAGGCTCAATATTAGCTATTTAATCCCAGCAGTCCGACTCTTGATTTCGACCGCCCAAGCTTGACAACAGCTACAGGATCCAGTACAGATTAGAATTAATAGACTCCCCCTTTTTGTTAAAATATTGGTGCAGCCATGGCCGCTCGGCTGCACCCGTTCTGACACCCCTGCAACTTATAGGTTACCGTAGATTCGGGTTTTGTTAAGCACCCCCGACAGTAAGTGGTATCCTAACAACTGGGGCTGAGCACCAATTAGCAGTAGATGGAATGCATGGAGCACTTAATAAAAAGTGCTAAAAACCAGGAAGAAAACGGGTGCTTAACAAAAAGCAGTGCTCAACAAAAAAGAGGTACTTAACAACCTGCACCTACGGTAACTGACATTCTCACTGCTTCCTAGAAACATTGTTTTAGTTACTTTAGATGCTTTTAAAAAGCTATATCAAAACTTATTGTGTTGTCTATCAGGACTATAGTGGGTAATTGTTTAGCTGGGATTTGAGGGAGGATAGTGAAGATTTTGCCCAATTACCATTTTGACCCCAACACAAATCCATTCAACCTGTCATAGCAATGTTTGTTGAAAGAATATAATGTATAATAGATGAAGTAACCAAAGATGAGACCATTGACTACAACTGCTTACCAAGTAGAATATTGACTAAAGTTGATTTCTTTTTTAGCAGAGAAGTAGTGTTACATAACTTGCTACCCTTCATCACATCAAGTTTTTGAAAAGTGAAGGTGTGGTTATTGAAAATATAATGACTAGGACCTCTCCACAATTATAGTGCTATGCTCAAGGGTATTGCCAATAGATTGAACCACTTTTTTTTTTCTTTTTTTAAATTTATTTATTTATTTATTTTTTTTTATTACATTTGCAACACTGTACAATTTTTAACTTTTGGATTATACCGATTCACCCTTTCTCATTCTAGTGGTGTGTGTTTCTGTGTTGTGTGTGTGTTTGTGTGTGTGATTTATTGAAATAAAAAAATACCAGCACTGAGTGTAATAAAGAAGGTATGCTGTAATGCAAATTATGGTTTCTTTTATCATGTTTTTCTTTAATTATAGGAAAACGAGGAGGCATCCCTTACTCTTAGCCTAAGAGATACTCGAGATTGTGAACTTCTTGAAAGGATAGCAGGCAGATGGGATTTGAATAAGTATAAAAGTGAAACGAAAAACACATACACAGTTTATGGAAGTTTGGAAAGGATTGCTGATTTTCGCCTTGAACTGGAAAGACAAGTCATGATTGCTCATATAGGCAGTCCTATTGATGCTCGAGACACTGCTACTGCTGCTGCTACTACTACTACTGCTGCTGCTGCTGTGGGGTCTCTTAGCATTACGAGTAGTTCAGGTGACTTTACACATGGGTTAGATCCCCTTCCAGACTCCTTTCGATTTGAAGTATTGTTAATGATTAAGGCAATGGGTACACTCGATGGCGTTTTCATTAACCTACGTGACAATAAGGTGTTTGTGGACAAACAACACAAGACGCTTTTTTATGAAACGTATGATGCCCTATCTAGGCAGAATATATTTAGTGAAAGAATATCTGTTCCAGCACACTTGTCCTTGCATTTGTTTGAGAGTGAGATGGAGTCACTGAAACAAAAGCATAATATGAGTGGATATGTCTTTCTGAAAGAGTCCTCAGAGGTCGCACTAGTCTCTACTTCATCTCGTCAGCTGGATTCATTTGTTGCACATGTTAAGGATTTAATTCAAACGAGTGGTTTGTCGTGTCAACTTCCTAATGGGCGTGTACTCAAGCTTTTGAAGAGAAACATTGTTGCTGAAGATGTTGATATCATTGTGAATGCTGCCAATGATCAATTAGAACATGCTGGAGGTGTGGCTGCTGCTATTAATAATGCAAGCTACAGTGTGGTTCAACAATATTGTAGGCAGTTTATGAAAAAACGTCACAATAGGAGTCTGAAAGTGGGCAATACTGTTGTTACAGATGCAGGAGGATCTCTGAAGTGTAGAAAAATAATCCATGCTGTTGGTCCTGAGCAGCGTTTTCACCGTGACTGCCAAAGCATTTTGATAAAACTTGTCCATGTTATCCTTAATGAAGGAGAGGCATTAGGTTTAAGCTCCATTGCCCTGCCTGCTATCAGCACTGGTATATTTGGAGTAAGCAAAGACCTTGTTGCTCAATGTTTTTTGTCAGCAATCCCTAACCACAGGTTTCAAAAGCCCGTTCCTGTTATGCAGGATATTAGAATTGTCATTATTGACCAGCCCACATATGATTGCTTCCATGGACACTTTCAAAAAATGTTGCTTAGTGGGCCAGTTAGCAGACCTCTTGACAAGAGCAAAAGCAAAGGTGTTCCTATGAATAAACGTTCCAATGACCGAACTACTCCGCCCCCAAGCTATGCTGCTACTGTACGAACAAATGAATCTAAAAAAGATAATGGTCGTGAAAATCTAGACCATGACAGTAATCGTCGAGACAGGAGGGTTAGCCCTGGTAAAGTTGATGGTAAAAAGGATGGAAAGCATCATGGACATGGGCAAAGAGCTGGAAGTGAAAGGGAAAAAGAGAGAAGAAGTGTTGGAGCCAATGAAGCTAGTGATCCTAAGTCATGTCCCCCTGAAAACTGCGGAAACAATAGCAGAGATAGCAATACAAATGATTCGATAGATCTTAGTAAACATGATGACTCTAAATTTTCACATTCTTCTGGCAAAGAAAGTAGTGATGCTCATAGTCCACTTGGTGAGGTGGTCAAAAGTGAGGATGATAATGATGGAACGTTTTATGATGCTGTTGGTGGGAGTGGTCCTAGTAGTACCATCCCAAGTGAAGGTAATAATCCTGTGGATTTAAGCACAAAGAGCACTGTAGTGACAAAATCTGAAATACCTGATATGTCTCCAGAAGAACCAACACCTTCGGAGTTGAGCACCACTGGATATCAAACAAGCAGTGTTGCAGGAACATCAGATGAAACTGTTTCTGGTAGCACTGAACATGCAACTGGCTCTAGTTTGCCTAACATTCCCAATCCTCCTCCGGGACTATCTCCAATGTCCAATTCTCTGTCCTCTAATTCAACCAATTTACCTTCTTCTTCTCTGACAACTTCAGCCATAGCCACTACTGCAACTACTAGCTTTCCAGGTCTACCACGATCTACAATTACTGGAAATATGATGAGCCTCGGTCCAGCGCCAAGTTCTCCTCATTTACCAGGTAACGAAGGCTTATGTACTAATTCACAATAAAAAAATTCATGCAGAGATAAAATGAATGGAAGTACTAGATTGTTGCCAAGGAATCTGTTAGTTTGTTGTTGTTCTTTTTTTTTGTTTGTTTGTTGTTGTTTTTTTACACAGAACTACTTTGATTATGACAATTTGTGACATCTTTTTTTGTGAAGAATTAAAAGCTTGGTAATTCGTTGGTTCTTACTACAGATTGGGAGGTGTGATTTATTAGTAGTCATATGTAGTTAATGTCCTGATGGCAAAAGCATAAAAATGGCTTGTCATGAATTTGTAACCACAATATTAAAACAGTATAAATTTCCAATATTTCATTTTCTGCACAGAGTGTTACGCTAGTTCAGTTTTGTGGTTAACATCTCTAAGTATATAACCTAGATCGTGGATTCATATTTTTGTACAGTGCTTCCAACTTAAAGAGTGGATTTTTTTAAACTACTGTATAGACCCTCACTACAGTCATTTAACATACACATACCTTTTCTTCATCATCCCAACAATGTTTACAATAGTAAAACTGCCTGTTTAGAAAATGGAAAACGGAGAACAGTACTTTTCTCATTCACTCTAATACATTTTACGCCATTTTTTTTGACGTCAAGATTTTGCGGTAGTTCGTCATTAAACGTAACTAGTTAACGAGCTAAGGTTGAACGGTTATTTCCCCGAGCATTAAGACGGGACTTTCCCTAACTGCAATCGCTGGATTCCCATCGTTCTACTAGCAGCAGTAAACGAAGTCGAAATCAGTCAGAATTGTTGGCTGGTATATTACTAACTTGGAGCCAAGCCTATCCAAGTGGTCATCTTTTTCAAGAGCTGAAGAAAAGCTGAAGGAGTTTAATACTCCCAAGGCTCCCAGCATTCGGTATTCTGACAACATCAGGGCGATGCAGTTGGAGTCCTACGGGTTGTGCAGCTCCAGACGGAAGCTAAAACGCTGGCCGTGATAGGCAGTAACGCCGTAAAACTTGATACCTAGGGCCTGAGACAACCGTAGCTAAATCAGCCATACCGTGTAACAATTAGCGGTAAACTGGCGCCCTTGCACAAATACGCATGCGCTGTTTTGTGACGTCGCGTTTACGTGTACTAAAGGCCCACAACCGCTCTAAACGTCATCATTTGATGACCCTTACCGTGCGTAAATTTTTTTTTGGTGAAAAACAGCCACAACTCACTTAATTTTCAAGGTATAGCTACCAAAGTTATACATAATAATTTTAAGGCAATTTTACATCATGTGTCAAATTTTTAGAGATATAACTCAATAAATTCATAAATCCTGGCTTAAACACTTTTTTTCTTAAAATTTTAAATATTTCGAGATTCAAATTTCGTGTGCCCACAAAATCTGGCTCATATGAAACTTCAGGTATTAAAGTATCAGTATACCAAGTTATAGAGATAAGGAAAAATAATTTCTCTTTTTTCAGCTTAAACACTTCCAAATTCACTGTCTTGAAGCTCCCAGTTCCATCACCTATAACCACAACAATAACCACAAACCCACAAAATTGTTTTGTCTGTATGTTAATATGACATTAATGTATAATAATACAAATTTTTAGCTTTCTATTACACATACTTGAGAAATTATAGCAGAATTAGCAACCTTAACCAAAAAGCTAAAAAATCCACTCTTTAAGCTGGAAGCACTGTATTTAATGTATAATTATTTTATACTTTTTTTTTTTTTTTGTTTTTTGTTTTTTTTTGTTGCTGTTTTTTAGTCCAATGTTGCGCGTGTTCATCCGCCCTACTGCTCGCATCCATAGGATGTGGTCATTTTAAATGTCAGGATTGTTTAGCTGTCAGATATATGTGTCCGGTCTGTTTACCTGAGCTCCGCAGAGATATCTATCCCTCCCTTTCTGCAATTGCTGTCAATGTAAGTCTGTATTATGTACTTGGTCATAGTTGCCACTTGTCTAATTATCTTACAACACTAAGTCCTCTACAGTTTTTTTTGGTCTCTAATCATCACTTTCCCAAACTATTGTCAAACTCCATGTTGAGCTAAAATGCCATTTTGCTGTTTTTTCTGAGCAAAATAATAGGTATTCAGTTTTAGAATTATTTTTTTAATTATTCAAATTTATTAAATTACATAAGATGCAGTCATAGATTCATTTTTTCAATGATTCAGCCATTCTCGGCTGAAATAATTATAATAATAGCACATTTTTCTCTTTTTAACAGCCAATATTGTTAATTATAACTTAACCCGATGTTTCGACCCATGAAGAGGACTTTGGCAAGAAGTCAAATTAACAATATTGGCTGTTAAAAAAGAGAAAAATGTGCTATTAGATTCATTTTTATTACATACTAGTCGTAAACAAATATCTGATAATTGTAAGAGTCACTGTCAGCTTTTTTTAATTTTTATTTTATTAAAAGTGTTTCCATTTAAAAACGGTTCTCCTGTAGCTGAAATGTATTAAATACTTATTATTGTACTACTATAAAATATTCATATTCATGAACATTTGACCTCACTTTCCAGGAAAAAGCTTATACACACCAGAATAAAACATCTGGTACTCGCACACTCTCTACTACCTAAACGACTGTAATAATTAGGATTAAACTTACATCCCATAATCGTCACAGGTTGCCGAGTCAGTAAGTGGCAGTCCATGTCTTAGTTGAGCTATTACTTTATTCTTTGATAATTCTGTTGTCATTATGAGTTGTCTCACTGCATTCCTCTTCTTTGCTCCATCTGCTGTCTTTACTTTCAGTCTTGGTAGCATATTGAATTTGACAGTAAATTAGTATACACGAGTCGTCAATGATACGTTATACATTTTAGCTGCGCTTTTTTTTTTCTAACTAGAACAATGAAGTGAAGCTATCTAGCAGAGGCTAATAGAAGTGGACTTTTTAATACAGATGTTTTATTGTAAAAATGTGCCGAAAGTTGGAGTCAGAGAAGGCAGTAATAAATGAGTTGTTGGAGCACAGTTTGTGTATATCAGTAACATGAAGGATCATGCGAAGACAGTCAGTATGCCCATGCAATGCTTATGCTCCCATTGCATTCATGCGAGCTTTGTTTTTCTTAATTTTGTTTTACAGTTTGGAGAAGGATCCTTAGCAGGTTATCCTGATTGTAATACCATCGTAATTCAATTCACATTTCCTATATGTATTGAGGATGACCTCTCTTGTGGTACGAACAAATTGTTGTCATATCTACCAAATAATGCAGAAGGACATGAAGTTTTATTAGTAAGTGTTGCTATTTATCTCTAAATTGTTACTGATTACATCTTGTGTCTTAATCAGCTCTTCCAGAAGGCGTACAATCAGCTGCCCATGTATGCTATTGTTCCAGATGGAAAAAGGCATTTTATTCTTATGGGTCATTCTTATATCAAGGTTTATCCTAACAGAGGTGGATTGTAAGTGGTTTTAATAATACATATCCACATATTCACATTATCATTAGTGAATCAAGTAGCAAGTTTGGTTGGCTAATATTATATCATACACAAATTTTGAGTTATGCTTATGGGTGTAAAGGGACATATAATTATTTAGAACCCGTTGCTATATTGTTACTAGGTGTACTAACTTGGTAAGTGTGCACTATTTTTTGCCTTTAGGTATATAAACTGTGCATACTAACCACCCTTGGGGTATTGCTATTTTTGAGTTTTAGTTTAATAGAATAGGCCAGATAAAGCTGTGTGAGGCCTGGATATGATATGTGAGGGTCTACTACCCTCTCATATCCGACCTATACGGGGCTTTCTGACACTCATACCTCAGGAATTTACCATAGCTAGCTGCTTAACTGTTTACCACAGAGCAGAGCAGCCCAGGGTAGAGTTAGATCTGGAGATAACAGCTGGCAGCTACAATGCTAAAGTAAACCTGCCAGGTGTGCTTCAATTGAATTTTAATTGAATTTTAATTTTGGGCCGGAAATTCGCTTGACACCGCCATATTTGTGCGAAAATGCTGATAAACCAAGTTGCTAGTGGAAACTGGGCCGGCTTTGGGTAACCGGGTTCTAAAATAGTTAGAGCATGCGCTCAGGTACTGGTGGATTTAGTGCACTGAAGCCCAAGGGCCGTAAGCGTGTATGCTCTAACTATTACATAATATTATATATATATAATATATTACAATTGTAACAATATTATATTCATCTTTTCTACTTCTTTGTAGTAATATTTTTAATCATTTGTTCAGAAATGTTTCGACTCTGAGAGGTCTTAACTAGTTTGTAGCATAAACAAATTGTTTCAAACTGATGAAGATCTTCTGTGGGCAAATGTTTAAGCAAAAAAACTGAGCTTATGTTATGACATAGGTTAAAGAGATGAATATAAGGTAATAAAGATGTTTAAGATCGTTAAGGTTTCACCCTCTCTACTAATCACCCAAAAGTTTGTAACATGGATATATTCAGTAATTTAGCTGATGCTTTATAGTCTGTCTGCAAGTAAAATTACCACAACAGCAAGCGAAAAATACAACACTTAGTTCTAACTGGAAACAAATTGTGCTTTTTGTATGTTTATTGTTGATTTTTTTTTATTTTTTAATATTTTAGTATGTTGTTGGAAGGTGATAAATTATTTCTAATTCATTTGTGAGAAAGTTTAGCTAAGTAAATGTTTGTTAGTATTTGCTGTGTCATTTTGTAACATATTAAATGTCCTCTAGGTGGGGTTATCCAGATCCAGGCTATTTAGCAAAAGTCAAGGATTATCTAAAGCGTTGTCTACAACGAGGATCAGTCAGTGAAATATGATGCAGTTTATTATAAATGACTGTTTGTGTTGCAACACACAGAGTGCATTTAACTAATTAATTTGTGCCATCTAATTTTTTGTCTTTGATTTCTGTCGCCTAACTTGATTAATTTATCACTAATTTCATTATATATCTTCATGTATAGATATGTGCCAACTTATTAGGGTATTGCTTATTGACAGTGTTGTTTTGGTTTAGCAATTCCAGACTTTCTTAGTTTTAGTTATTCATACTAAAAAAATATCTTGAATGCTTAGTTTTAGTTTTTTCTCCAAATTCTTCCTGAAGATTTAGTTAGTTTTTAGTTTTTCTTCAATATGTACCATGTAGAATATTTAGTTAGTTATACTATCAATTGTCTTAGTTTTAGTTAATCGAAAAGTTGCCTCTCAAATTCTGCAATAATGAGACTCCTTAAAGAAAGTTGTTCATGTAGTGTTTCCAAAGAACTTCAAAAATGGCATATTTCTATGAAAACTTGGGTATTATTAATAAAGTATGGTATTTGTTATGTAGTTAGAGAATAATTACTTGATGGGAATTTATATTTTCATTTAATAATGACATAATTCAAGGTGAATTGTTTACAATAAAATTGCTTAGTTTCAGTTTTTGTCATCCACTCTACTGGTAGTTTTAGTTATTATCAAATTTACTGTCTTCTAAAATAATTAGTTTTAGTTTTTTTCATGTTCTCTACAGCTTAGTTTTAGTTATTCTTACCAAAAGTAAAATACCCCAAAACTAAGGGGTTTTAGTTTTAGTTTTAGTTAACTAAAACAACACTACTTATTGAACTAGCTAACCGGACTTGTAGGGAGTAAATTTAACAGACAACGCCACAACAAGACAAGTGTGGCTAGTAGGCGTGAGCAACCAGTTAGTCAGTCTTATGTTGCTTGGTGTGTATTACCTTACTGTGGTAGCAGTTCATTAATGCCAAAATGTCCAGGATAGGACATAAAGTAAGGAAACTACAATTGGCTATAACAATTTCAGTTCATATTCTCTCGTTAAAATTAAAATAAACTAAAGTAACTGATTAGGCTAAAGACATTTGTACTGTAGTTACATCTGTGAAGGGAAAGCTACAACTGGGATGATCTGAGACTTTAAAAAAACTGGATTGACACTTCAGACAGGAAATAGTGTAGTGAGGGTTCCAAGAAGTCTGGGAACGACTGCCAACAATGTGTGCTTGACAAAAGCACAGAAGTTGACACCTGAAGCCGATGCTTTGTGTTACTATTAATAATAGCATCACTCATAATATGAAGTTGTGTCATTATTTGATGTATCCACACTTGCAAGTTCATGAGCATGTTCTGGATTTCATGAAGTGTTGTTAAAGGCAATACAGTTTAGGGGGTGGGGCTGCAGCCCCCTTAATTTTTTGGCACTACTTAAAGTATGGTTTCGCGAGGAATATCAGCAAACCACAAAACACATGCCCTTAGAGCCCACCCATACTGAAACATCTTCCTACACCACTAGTGCAGTTGTACATGAATGACATTAGGGTGCACATCAAATCAGAGCTTCATACAGATAATGAATCAAGGAGGTGTATAAGAACAACTATCTCTCAGATATTTGGAGGGACAATGAGAGTTAAAATGCTGACACATTATGTTGTATAGATCCTTAAAGCATGCAAAAATTGGCTGATTCCATACGGAATAGTCAAAACGTCACTAAATGAGCTTTAGAGGTGGGGGCAAAGGCAATCAATGCAGGGTGAGTATCAATTAGAAGTATCATAAGAATGTATAACACTAATGAAATGAAGCTATAGAGGAGAGTGCATGTAACTACACAGGAGTCCACTGTGACAGGTCAAACTAACATGTTGAGGTAGAGAGTAAGTATTATGAAATAGTAAGAGTCCTGCATTGGCTGTTGACAGTTGAGCCAAAACTGACATTACACCAGGTCACATCCTAAACCAACATCATTTGCTCCTTCATATAGAACTTGTTTTGTAGCAAAAAGTAATCTACTTTCTGAGAATAAAGGAAAGAGACCTAGCATTCAGTCACTGATTTTGCCTGATCTTCTCGGTCAAACCAGAGTGAAATGAAAGTCATTCTTACGAAAGCTTGGAGATTAAACTGTCCTTGGTTTTATAGACCATTACATATGCAAAATCCTCCTGTCATTACCTCTTCACATTTTCAACTACTTTTAACATAATAACTTATATCAGACGTACTTAAGCTTAGAGTGTCCACTTAAAACATCTAATATGAGATCAGCTACATCTGCATAGAATGGTAGCTAGGCATGTTCCTTATCATTTCATTTGGTAGATGTCTAGAACTCAAACCTTGAGAGTGATACATCAGAAAAGTTTGTTTTGATTGGTACACTAAGCTTTCCTATTGCTTACCAAATAATACACTAATTTTTATACATACTTGTTGCACGGCCCAAAGGACAGTGTGGTCCTGATTACAGTCTTATCAATAGCATGTGATACAACACAACCTGAAATTTGTACGACTTTCCTGTTAATCTGCAGATAAATTAAAATAGATGATTATAATTCATCCAACCTTTTCAAAAGATTACATTCTGGTACCAGTATAGGAGTTGGGACTAACTGATACTGAGCTATAGTACATTAGGATTCTTATTAACCTCTTCCACAGCTAGCACAGGAGCAAGTGATAATATCATGACCTTCAACACCAATGAAAATACTACACAATAACTGCGCAAACTAGTCTCATAATACACAAAATAAATTAATTACTTGTTCTGTTTATGATACTTCATTGCAGTAAGTAGATCACAGTCACTCTTTGGGTCTTCAGGAGTGAGGAGATATATAAAGATAAATGTCAATTTAAAGGGTTTTTTTTAGAATTACTTTATTTTAATGATCTATGATGACAGCACCAATCATTATAATTATTGTGAAGTCGTTGCAGACTCTAATTCTGGCTCCACTCTAAAAGAGGAGGAGTTTCCAGTCAACATCATAAAGTTAACAGCCTGTACAATTAGCGGTCTTTCAGTATGAGAATGCAGTAAAATTTACAACGAAATTAGAACCAGTAGGTTATTGTGGCTCAGTAGTTAAAGCTTGGTGGGATGCCTGAAAATAGGAATAGTTTGACCATAAATTCCATCACATAGTTCATACACCACTGACCCTATAATATATATGATGTTTGCATTGCCTATGATGAAGTTAAGCAACCCATAGTAAGAGAGTTCTGACTCTTTTTGTTGACAAAAAAATAAAAAAAAAGCTTTCAGGCCACACAGCTTGGAGTATCACTGCATAAATGTTCAATGACACTGGTTCAGTCTTGTTCCAAGCTATGTGGCCTAAAGTCTTTTTTTTTTTTTTTTTTTTTTTTTTGATGCTGGAACTTTGTGACTGGGTTAGCTGCCATGTATCTGGTAAGGGGTCAACTTCTTCTGTCTTTTGATCGTTCAATTTGCATACTTAAATCATAGACTTGAGCTTCTGTTGTTTTTGAGCCATTCATTTGGAGTTATTATTCAGCGAATGGTAAGAACTTGACTGGGTGACTCTGGTAGCGGAATAGAGCTGGATTGTGGAACAACAAAGGATCAGTAAACCAATTTTCTACAAGAAAAAAATATTTTCTTGACTTTGTTACATTTAAATCAAATGCACTATCATGCTCTAGTTGTACAAACACATTTTTCTAAAATTTAATGGCTGCTTTTAATGTACTTTTAGTATACCTGATTAGATATACACCATTTAAGCTTAGTATAAATTTAACAGCTATAAAGATGAAATAAAAATAGTAAATACCACGTACATACAGCTTGAAGCAAAGAGAAACATTGAGAACGACTTGTCTATCTCGTGACAGTCTGTGGGGTCTTTTGTTAGTTTCCAAAATCATTTCAAATGTGTTTTGACATTAAACCTAAAAAAATACATTCATTGCTTTATAGCTATGTAGATACTAAATCTGAAAAGGACTTACTATTCATATTAAGTTTGAAATGCAGTATCAACTTCCATTCGAAGATAGGTAGAGGGAAACTATGGTAATAACTAATTGATGACCACCAGAATGAAATATGTATTCATTGACTTTTATACAAATATCAGGTACGTATGGACTAACAATTGAAGTACTTTCCAAGATCTAATACAATGAAAATGGAAGGTATGAAATCATGAACTTCATCAGTTTCAGCCACTGTTGTATTTGTTTGAATTCTCATTTGTGAAATTAATGAAATAAATTGTAGATGACTACTGGTATTCCTAACAAAATATCAATATATGATTTACTTAAAAGTGTAATATCAAAATATTTGATATGAATACTTACTAAATACCAAATGCATGAGCTGTAAGCTTAAAACGTTTAGTGTAATTATAATATAATGAAGCACCAAATATGTGAACCCTCACCGCTATTATAGTATGCACTAACAAGTGGTGTGCTTCAGCACAAATGGTGAGCGAGATAGCCTAGCTTTAAGTGATAGCTAACTATTGAGCTAAAGCCCTTGGTATAAACTGTATTGAAATGTTTTAGCTTGACCTAACTATTCGATGACGACGAAGAGAAAAAAAATAGTGCTATTGGGTCCGCTATGATTTCTTAAGTAAACAAACAATAGTTCAGGTATTTAGGTCAGCTCCAAGACTAGTTTGCTTTTCAAGGCCCGCAACTCATTACTGAATGGTCGACAGGTTCATTACTTTGTTATTTTATCAAATGCTTTTCCAACTCATGCAATTAGTGGAGCGGATGAAAAAAGGGATCACACAGAATCTCAAATACTTATAGCTATTACAAAAGACAAATAATATTTATTTGGTCGTGTTAATTGTTGACATATAGCCAGTACATGTATACTTCGTCTTCATAAGAGAAGCAAGATGTGCAGGGACACTCAGCTCAGAGGCTGTAAAACAAACTGTGGCTAGTAACCAGAATATTATTGCTCATGTAATTATGACATGATAATAGAGGGCATTACCCACCAAAACATACCTTTGCAGTGCGGTCAATATAACTAGCTTTTTCTTAAAAAAAGTAAGTCTAAACAAAAAAAAAATTCTGAAAATTAAATACACTTAAATTGTCTAGTACACCATTTGATTCCTCTTTCAAGTTTTGGGAAGCAGCAGTCTTCAAGATACGCTGTTGTGTGACAGAATGACTGACTGACTGACCAACTGAGTTCTGTAACCCTCTCGTGCATGTGCACTGAGGGTTAACATCTATATTCTAGTCACATGGATATATTTTAATGCATTATGAAAAGCAGTAACTAAATAATTTAATATTACCTTTTGATTTCTGGAGACTGGAGAGAGGTGCGGAAAACTATTACTCATGCCAGCAATATACACAAATAGCAGACCAAAGTTGCCCATCTTACAGGAATTTGTAAACAGGTAAAAAGTGTGAAGATCACATCTATAAATACATAATATATAATATGTCATTACTGTTGGTTTTATTCTTTGAATAATGTTGCTGTCACATGAAATATAGAGACACTATTATCGTAAAGCCCTCTAGAGAGATAAATTTATTCTATTTTACATGCATAAATGTGTAATGTATTTCAATATAGTTTATGATAATGCTACAAGTGACATACCAATTAAAAATATAGTAACTTCTTCTGACTCAGTTCATTTTCGTACTGGAATAGATCAGAGAATCCTAATCCATAGCTTCTATTAAATATCTGCCAATAGATTGCATGATAGATGTATAGCTTCTATTAAATATCTGCCAATAGTTTGCATGATAGACATATTACTAGAAATGGCAAACTATGAGTACAATAAATGACTTACAGTACATGAACATGAGCAGTTGCTACAAACTGATGGCACTAGAAATAGTTGGCAGTAGTTTCCATGAGTCATTTTCGTTGAAGAATTATCTGTGACATGGGGGAGTGGGGGGAGCGGGGGGGGGGGGAGGAAGGGGAAGGTGGGGAGGGTGGGGGAGGTCTGTAGGCCAATGGCCTTCTGAAAAGAAACAAGATATGTAATGTTAAAATAATAAATATTTCCTTTTAGGTAATAAAAAAGCCACACATAATACCTCTCCTTAGCATTTTGATTATTATATCAATTAAAATTCTATATACTACTTGCACAAGTTTACCTAGACCAAGGTAGAGAAGATGTTGGTGGAAGAAGAAGTGGAGGATGAGAATCCTTCAAACACTTCTTGGTCGATGGCTTCCACCAGATTTGGGACGACTACAGTTAGTCTAGGAGGCTGTGACGTGAAGTCTGTGTCGAAATTACAGCTGTCTGCATTGTGCCGCTGTAAAAACAACAACATAATAAGGCGCTTTAAACAATGAGTAGCTAAGTGGAATTATTCATTAATACCACTATCCTTTAATCCTCTCAGTATCTAATGCTTGATACACACACAATCACACACATACACACACAATCACAAACACATGCACACTATGTTTTAGTATAATGCTTAAAGTAAATTGTAGCTCTTTTTAATCACTCACATTCTAAACAATATATCCTTAACATAAACATACCAAATGTGGTTTAAAAGGAGGTTTCAATTGCTTTTTGTCAATCTTATCCCAGTCTATTTTCCCGAAAAAGGGGTGTTTTCTGATGGGATATTCGTTTTCTATACACCCAAGCCTTTTTGCTAGGATTTCTGTTGAAAATCTGCATACATAAATCACTTTCAGATATGCAACTATGTTAGAAAAAGAAGCTTACAGCATTCAAGAAGGAGATGATCTGCCAGCTAGTATTAAGTGGGACGCTCACTTTGGATGTGAGAATAGACTGGATAAGTTCCTGTTCATTGTCTCCATAGAAGGGCAGCTATATTGCATAATTATTACAATATAAGTTTATATACATACAATGCATATATTATACTTAATACACGAGTTGAGTGTGAAGTAGCAGATATTTCATCAGCATGCTGGCTTACTTATTTTCACAGAGCCAGAGGCAAGTGAAAGTAAAAATGAAATATCTTGCTATATCATCTTGATAGAGTGTAATAAGTGGTTTATTATATGGTAGATATTTTCACTGCAGTTGTCAGTACTAAGCTTGATAACACTCAGAGTGTTAGTTATACTCCTCACACCCCCACCTACTTTGACCAAGTTAGACAGTTCCAGTTGAAAAGCAACTGTGAAAACCTGGGAACTGTTAAGCTTCGTTTGGTTGTTATAACAACTAAGCTAAAATGATATTTGAGTTACACAGATATTATCACATGCTGAATTGCTCAAGCCCCTAAAATATCTATGATATTTTTGGATTCTCACAGTTTCATGAACCTAACAATATATATACTATTGTGAAAATATCCATCATAATAATATGTTGTAATGAGGTGTTGTTACTGGCTGGATTATAATTATAATTGAATATTAATATTATCCACACCTTCTGTTATTGAGACTCTTGCAATAACAATAACAGATGCCATACTAACTGAACTAAACAAAACAAAACAGCAAATAAATATTTCTACTTACCTCCCCAAATAGCATTTCATAGCAGAAGACACCAAATGACCACCAGTCGACTGCAAACGAATAGTTCTCCCTTTTGATCACCTAATGAACAAAAAATATATAAATTTAAATTTATTGTGTGCTAATTATTAATTTAATGAGTTTATTTTTTTATAAAATTACTTTCTAATGATTTATTGAGACTAGATTATTGAAAGAGTTAGTGCATTGTCATAAGTTTATTCTAAACTACATATATATTATGTACAAACAGTATTCTAAAGATACGTCATATGTTCTATCAAATAATATATAGCTATGACAACCATACCTCCGGTGCCATGCATTCCACAGTGCCCACAAAGTCATTGGAAGTAGTCACTCCTGGTATGATGTTCTCACAGCACATACCAAAATCAGCCAATACACAGTGACCCTCAGCAAGTAAAGTAACAGCAAGATTTCTGGGGGGCATACTTACTGTTTATTATGACCCCTGAAGAGGACTTCTGCAAGAAGTGGAAACATGAAGTTAAGTAAATATTGGCTGTTAAAAAGTGAAAAATTTCCTATTATTATTATTATTTCAGCCGAGAATGACTGAATAATTGAAATAATAATAATAATAATAATAGTACTACTAATAATAATAATAATAGTAATAGTAATAATAATAGTAGCAAGTATTCTGCCACAAAGTGACACTTGATGTAACAAACTTTGCAAACTAGGAGCACTGTAGCATATTCTCTACCATTATTAGTTACATCATTTTTCCTCTCTTGCTCTCATTCTTCCTGAACCCTTCCCTTGTTCTTCTTGAGTCAATGGATTCCCTTCTGCTCCTTTGTCTGTATCTCTTCCTGGTTCTCTGTAGTGTCTCTGTACTTCAATCCATGATTGTGAACTTGACCTTCCCTGTTGAATCTTCACCTGCTCTTAGCTACATGTAAGTCGTCATTTCCTTAATTGCCACTACTGAATGATACCTTAGCCATTCAATTAGTGGCAACATTTTACCATCTTGGTACAGCTAATGAATTATTCATGAATAAACACACTGCTGTCATCGTAAAGCATAATAGATGATGATGACATAATAATAATAATAATAATAATAATAATAATAATAATAATAATAATACCATAGTCTACCATGTCTACCAGTAAGTGCTTAACCATTCATTTACAAAAATTGGCCGAGTGGGCGCTCACCCATTTTTTTCATACGTGAGAATTTGCACAAGGCACAAAATTTACATACACAGCACTATTGAAAACCTGCACAGGCTGCATTACTTACTCTACTTTAACAAAACTAACATTAGACATCAGATTCAATAATCTTGAAGGCTTTCTAGACATTCGCCATCGATATTCTAGTCAGAAAAGTCTGCCTTCACTGCCGTCAATTTTGCTTGGAATGGCACAGTGGAGGAACGATTTCTATTGCTGGCCATATAATTGACAAGGAATACCTGTTGGTGCATGCAATTTAAAACCTGGGCGTTAATATTTATCAGAGAAATGGACAGAGTGGGCACTATGGTGATAGTGGGTGCCTACCCTGTAGAATACGATAATAATAATAACAACAATAATTGGCAAGCAAGTGAAGCAAGTGAATTCAGCTGCCTTTAATTTTTGTGCCAGAGTCTTAAGAAACCTAATGAATGAAAGTTTGTGCCTATGAAAGCTGGCTATCCTTGGGGTAGATGTGAAGACTTGGAATTTAGCTTACTTTGTTGATCAACAATACATAGTGACTGTTTAGGCCTCTGAACACTGTGGTGTAACATTCATATTAACTCACTTTATTTTGTGTATTCTAATCTTATCATTTCCTGTTGTTGTCTTACCACTTTTCACTACTTCCACTCCCCTGGTGTGTGCTGGCAGCTGATTGGACAATGTTAGAGCATGCTTTCCAGCTGTTTCCATGTTAGCTGTTTTATTATCACTTTTAGTTTTATCTCATACTTGTGGTCACTTGACTCTTGTATTTAGTGGTTATTTGCTCATCAACAGTGACTATAAGACCATCAACAGTGACTATAAGACCTATCGTAAGGCTGCACTACCATATTAGCTTCATTACACAACAAATAGCTTGATCACTACAACTTCTACCACATAACAAAGTATATAGCAGACATAAGAACTCCTGATAAAATGCTACTATTACATGGCAAGTGTACTTTGACCTCAGAGTTCTTTTAAGTTTCAACTTTAGCGTGAGTGCGAAACACTACACTTGGGCTCAAGAAACTAGAGATTAGGAACCACTAAAATATAGCTGAGCTATCCTCACTTACTATTTGTGCTGAAACACACCACTAGTAATAATAGTAATACAAACAGCTTAGTCCTAGCAGCTGCATTAGAAACACCACCTTGAGGTTTGCATACACGTGTGTCTGTATGTGTGTGCTAAATTTTCCATACACACCTCAAAATTTGTATTGTTTCAATTGCGGCAGCATAGCCAATGTTCTCTATAAATATATTGTGTTGGAGACCAAAACAAAATCTACACCAGCTATGTGCTAAATCGCATTTATAAACCATTGAATCGCTCTGCATGTAGTACCTAACAGTATCTCGGTCTGCCCAGATTGAACTAACTAGAGAGATAAGGACATTACATTTTCTAAATGAAGTGTTGTTAGCCAGATTGAACTATAGCTAAAATAAGGATGTTACAGTTTTTAAAAATGAAGTGTGACTAATTGAGAAGATTCTAGAATATGGTTTAAAAAGTTATTATGTTATAGTAGTACTGAAAATTAACACGATTAATGTTTTATAGTCATATTTCTAGAATCTTCTCAATTATGGCACTATCCTAGCTAGCTAGCTGGGTGATTTTATTCATACACCTTATAGCTAGGCTAGCTAGGATCATTATATGCTTATAATGAGGAAGCTACTGCCTCAGATGCCTAGTTTTATTACATAAAATAGGAAATAGAAAGTTAACTTGATTAATTTATTCTAGAAATAGAGCTGTAGTGTATGTATGCATGTGTATGTGTCGTATTCATTATTATCGCAATTGTTTATACCCCATGAACCGATTCTCCTGTATCATTATTGGTGTGCGTTATTTGTGTATGATTGAGTTGTTACATGTGTGAAGTGGTATGACGAATTAAGACCTTAACTGTGAAGTGTCAAGGGTTGTAGTGCTTGTGGGTAAGCCGAGAGGCCGCCATTAAAGGTGAATACATCACATATTAAACTGGCGACGAGGACGGGATGGCGGGACTCCTGGGAAAAATTGAGCAGTACGACCCTGAAGTAGAGGAATGGCCTCAGTATGTGGAACGTCTCGAGCACTTCTTCAAGGCGAACGGTATCGTTGGGGAAGCCAACGCTGACAAGAGAAGGTCAACGTTTTTAACGGTTGTCGGTCCGGCGCCGTACAAACTGTTGAGGAGTTTGCTAGCTCCCACCCGACCCGACGAGAAGACATTCGAGCAGCTTGCCGCTACGCTAGCGTCACACTACAGTCCGGCACCCTCGGAGGTGGTGCAACGGTTCAAGTTTAACACTAGGACCAGGTCTACAGGAGAGTCAGTGGCAGCGTTCGTTGCAGAGTTGCGTTGACTAGCTGAGTTTTGTAACTATGGAGACAAACTCAATGAGATGCTCAGGGATCGCATCGTTTGTGGTGTGAACAATGAAGCCATTCAGAGAAAGCTTCTAGCAGAGAGAGACTTGACATATGATCGTGCAATTGCCATTGCACAAGGTTCAGAGCTAGCAGACAGGAATATGAGGGAGATCAGGAAACCTCAATCCAACAGTCTACCAATTAAGCAGGAGCCTGTGCATAAGATTCAGGCTAGAGGCCAAAGAGCTAAATCACGACCAGCACCGAAGAAGCCAGTTGAGAAGGAAGACGCTCCTTGGAAGACCTCCTGCTACAGATGTGGAGGCACGAACCACAAGCAAAAGGATTGCAGATTTCGAGGACAATTTTGTGGATGTTGCGGAAAGAAAGGACACATTGCGAGAGTCTGTCGGAAACAGAAGGAAACAACCCAAGGAATCAAGACGGTGGCAGGAGAAGCCGAAGTGGACTACGAGGATTCACTCAATGCTGTGAATTCTCCAAACGGACACGTCCCACCACTGAAGGTACAGGTACTCATTGATGAATGTGAGGCAACTATGGAATTAGATACGGGGGCTTCCAGATCCATAATGTCGGAGAGGGTGTTCAAGGGTTTGTGGCCTATGAGGAAATTACAGCCTGCTAACCTGAAATTGCAAACTTACTCAAAACAGTCATTGGTAGTGTTAGGGTTAGTTCATGTGAAGGTGGAATATAATGGCCAGAAAGCTCAACTTCCCTTAGTCGTTGTTCAGGGAGATGGTCCTTCACTATTTGGGAGAGATTGGCTTAGTGTAATTAAAGTTGATTGGCCTGCAGTGCATTACACTTGTAGAGGAGATTTGCAGGTAATCCTGGACAAGTATCCTGGGATCTTCCAGGGAGGACTAGGAACCTTCAAAGGACGGAAGGCCAAGATTGAAGTGGATCCTGGTGCTGAACCTCGCTACTTCAAGGCTCGAACTCTACCATTCGTGGTGCGACAGAAAGTCGAGGAGGAACTGGAACGCTTGGTAGCAGAGGGAACTCTAGAGCCTGTAAAGCACTCACAGTGGGCCACACCCCTGGTAGTGGTGATGAAGCAGGATAAGTCTGTGCGACTTTGTGGGGACTTCAAAGTGACTGTTAACCCTGTAGCCAAGCTAGACCGGTACCCAATACCCAAGGTTGATGATCTGGTGGCAACCCTAGGGAAAGGGAAGCTGTTCACGAAGCTAGACCTGAGACACGCCTACCAACAGCTGCTTCTAGAGGATGATTCCAAGAAGTATGTGGTCATCAACACTAGTAAGGGTTTATTCCGATACACGAGATTGCCCTATGGGATATCCTTTGCTCCTGGCATTTTTCAGAGAGAGATGGAGCACCTCTTCCAAGGAATCCCAAACGTGGTAGTTTACCTGGATGACATTTTGATTGCGGGAGAAGACGAGCAGAGTCATTTGCGGATTTTGGATAAAGTACTTGCACGGTTGGCTGAGTCTGGATTGCGAGTGAAACAGGACAAGTGTGTGTTCATGGCTCCTTCAGTCTCATTCTTGGGATATCAGATCGATGCAGATGGTATCCACCCCCTGAAGGACAAGGTCGAAGCTATTGAAGCTGCACCTACACCTACAAATGTGACCGAGCTGAAGTCCTATCTAGGCATACTGACGTACTATGGGAAATTCCTGCCGGATCTGGCCACGAAGTTGTCACCACTGTACCAGCTCCTTAAGCAGAATGTTCCATGGAGGTGGACCTCAGAACAAGAGAGAGCATTTTCCGAGTCTAAGAAGTTGCTAACTTCATCGTCATTGCTAGTTCACTACGATCCGAAGCTGCCACTAACGCTGGCATGTGACGCCTCATCGTACGGCATTGGAGCTGTGTTGGCACATCGATCTCCAGACGGAACAGAGAAACCGATCGGCTATGCATCCAGGACACTCAACAGAGCAGAGAAGAATTATTCCCAATTGGAAAAGGAGGAATTGTCGTTGGTGTTTGGCATAAAGAAGTTTTATCCCTATGTCTTTGGTCGTCCGTTCGAGCTCGTGACAGACCATAAACCTTTACTAGGATTATTGGGAGAAGCTCGCTCTACCTCACCTCAAGCGTCTGCAAGAATCCGACGTTGGTCTATGTATCTCTCCATGTTCGAATATGTTCTGAAGTTTAGAAAGACAGATGCCCATGCTAATGCAGATGCATTGAGCCGCCTCCCACTGCCGGTCCAAGCACCTCCACCAACAGAACCTACGGAGTTAGTGCTTTTGTCAAAGCATCTACTGGATTCACCTGTTTCGGCAGAACAAATTCGTGAACAAACTGGGAAAGATCCGATGCTCGCACCAGTGGTCCAGTTTCTGAAGCAAGGCTGGCCCATCACTATGGACAAGGACTCGTCACTGATTCCTTTCTTTAGAAGGAGGGAGGAGTTGTCGCTGTTTGAAGGATGCATTCTGTGGGGTGCCCGGGTTGTGATACCTAGCGCATACCAAGAAGCAATTCTGTGTGAGCTACATGAGGGACATCCTGGAATGGTGCGGATGAAAAGTCTTGCGAGATCTTATGTATGGTGGCCTGGACTCGATGGAGACATTGAGACGACAGTCCAGTTGTGCTCAGAGTGTCAGATGTCACTCGCCACTCCTGCTCGAGCTCCACTCCATCCCTGGAGTTGGCCTGCTCGCCCTTGGGCGCGGTTACACATTGACTATGCTGGCCCTGTAAACGGGAAAATGTTCTTGGTTATCATCGATGCCCACTCCAAGTGGATTGAAGCGTTCAACACGCCATCTGCAACATCAGCAGCAGTGATAGAAGAGCTACGACCTCTGTTGCGTGTTTTGGATTGCCGGAGACCATTGTTTCAGACAATGGCACCTGCTTTGTGAGTACTGAGTTTGAGGACTTCCTTGCAACAAATGGCATCAGGCATGTCACCTCAGCGCCGTATCATCCGGCAACGAATGGACTCGCCGAAAGAGCCGTCCAAATCGTGAAGCGTAATCTGAAGAAAACCACTGAAGGAAGTATCAAGTCAAGGTTGGCAAAGATGCTCTACGCGTATCGACTAACACCTCAAAGTACTACTGGAGTGTCACCGGCGGAAATGTTACTGGGAAGACGACCAAGATCTCGGCTTGATGTTCTGAGACCCCTGACTGCTGAAAGAGTGGAGAGTCAACAGAGGTTGCTACAAGAAGGTGACCCAGTATTGGTCCGGAACTATCTGCAAGAAGAAAAGTGGTTACCTGGTACTATTGAGAAGAAGACTGGTCCAGTATCATGTACTGTGAAGTTGGACGATGGTCGTAGTCGCAGATGTCACCAAGATCAAGTACGGAAGCGGTTTAAGGAGATAGCACCTCCAGAGGAAGAACCAGATGTTGACATTCCAAAACAGTCACCGGAAGTTATAGTGGACCCGAAAACGGATGAGCTGCCAGAAGTAGAAGCACTTCCAGGATCGCATGAACCAAAAGTGACTCCTGCAGTGGATGCTAAGAAGATATATCCTCGTAGAGAGCGGAAGCCTGTGGACAGATTTGAACCCAAATGGTGATTATATGTGTTGTTGTGTGGTCCATGGATCCTCTTAGAGGGGAGGAGTGTAGTGTATGTATGCATGTGTATGTGTCGTATTCATTATTATCGCAATTGTTTATACCCCATGAACCGATTCTCCTGTATCATTATTGGTGTGCGTTATTTGTGTATGATTGAGTTGTTACATGTGTGAAGTGGTATGACGAATTAAGACCTTAACTGTGAAGTGTCAAGGGTTGTAGTGCTTGTGGGTAAGCCGAGAGGCCGCCATTAAAGGTGAATACATCACAAGAGCCTAGCTAGTTATTAATACAATTATAAGTGCATAAAGTCATACACTTTTGTTATAATGATTCAGTCATTCTTGGCTGAAATAATTATAATTTTTCCTCTTTTTAATTAACCCGACGTTTCGACTTCTTGCTGAAGTCCTCTTCGGGGGTCAACTGAGGTCGAACTTTTCCTGTTTATTATATCCTGGAGGGTGATTTACACACAGCATGGACAGCCAGCATCCTGGAAGCTCTAAACCTATGTCTCTGTTAAACTTGTTGTTGTCAGGTGTCATCTGTATGTGTAGAGCTCACGATTCTTACTGGCTCTGTCTACAACTCTTACCTCTTCACATTTAATGAGGTGATGCAGCTGCCAAGTTCAGCAATGGCTGAAACCTTCTCATCACCTCTCTTACAAGCATCCTGATGTTCTTTCATTCTCTGCTCAAGCCTTCTAGTTGTTTCACCTTATACTTTACCTTTTGTTATACACACGGTATACTCCAGTGACCTTATCATATTTATATCACCATCACTGGAGTGTATCTGTTGTAATTGAATGTATTACTGGAGTATATGCACATTACCTTACACCAGGTCTGTACCATATTATGTTCACTAGATATGTTGCTGGAATATACCCTATGTATTCGTGATGATGTCTTACCGCAGCATGCAGCTATGTATACTATATGTATTCCTTAATGACGTAATATATGGAATTATTTGACAGTAATACTGATTATTATATAAATTAATAATAATGAAAAAGTCAAAAAAAGTTTTGAAGAGTTTGATGAACCACTATCCAGGGCCGTTTGTCACCATCCAGAACTCTGGTTCCAGTCGTAGCTGCAGTCCTCATCAAAGCCTCACTTACGTCTCACCTTCTGCCCATGATGAGGCAATAGGTTTCTGAGGATATTAAAAAGATTTTTTTAAATGCCTGCAAACAATACCCATTAAAAATGAACCTGGTAAACAATAACACAATAAAAACTTTAAAATGTTTTTCTGTGTAAATTACACTTGCATGAAGTATGTTTGGCAAATAACATGAGATAAATTTATAAAGTGCCTATCCACAAACAAAGAAACTCCACTATAACAATCACCTCTACACACACAACTTCAATTCTGACAAATCATACGGGTCTAATCACCACGAGATAAGGAAAAAATGAGAGCACAAAAATTAGCAAAACAATAGGAGAATAAAGCAGTTCAAATGCTACTACATGTCATCTGATGCAATACTTTAAAACAGAAAACAAAGACTAAGGGAAAAAAAAAGAACAACAAATGAACAAAAAATAATGTCAACACAACACACCTGAAGAGTTGATAATATGCAGTTGTTTATACAATTATAGCAATCACATTACTACGGCTGAACAGTAACAAAGAGTTTGGGAAATGTTAAATGTATTACTCTGAAGTAAGCTGATCTTTTGTTGTAGTGAAAATTATTTATGAAGAATAACAGACATGCAATAATATAAACTGGAAGTGATGACACTGTACACTACACGCACAACAAATAAACTAACAAAAGACAACAAGAAGAAAATAAGTGTTTTATAGAGTAGGTCGTCTATAACCAGTAACTCTTATCGACCATTCCAGTTCTATTATCAACCGGCATAGTTTTTGGACATCATGGAAAATTATATTATCAACTGGCGTAGCATACAGACATTCACAAAAACATCCAAATAGTAATATACCAAGTTATGTAATACTTGCTATTATTTTTTGGTTCATTTTTTGCTTTTGCATTCCTCATGCCAGTACACAACAATAAATTGATTATCACTGGATACCACTGGAATACCGTTCGTCTGTCTGTGTCACTTACACTGGTGCCTGCTGCACTGTGTAGCTAATGCTAGCCAACAGACTCTTGATATTCTGGAGTATTCAAAGATTAATCTATATTTATAGCCAGTTACTTGAGCGACCACTCTTGCAGTCAAATCTGATATAGTCCCCTGTATTCCCTACAATCTTCTTTTTGTTGCTTTTTTTTTTTTTTCTTCCAATTCAAACAGTTGGAGGGAGTGGTTACTATGGCATTGAATACCCTAAAAAACTCAACTTTTTTTAGTAGCTTGAGTGTTAGCTAGAACTTAAAATCAACCTTTTAATAATAGTATAGTTTTAGATAGCTGCCATTTGTGTGAAGAGTGTAACAAATGGTTTTTCTACCCTAGATATCTTCACTACTGTAGTTTCACACAGAGTAAAGTTGGTTGTAGGGATTCCCCACACCCCTAGCTGAGACAAGAGAAGGCACAAATTGCTAAATTCATGACAGCTTATTTAGAGTTGGACCAGCGGTACTTTTGTCAGCATTTTCCTGCGACTTACATTACTCTCAGTATCCTGGTATGGATGAATTAAGCCTGGTAATTCTGCAGTAAGTAGGGCCTGGCTCCCCATTATGTGGCCAAAAAGTTCTAAAGTCCCACCAAATCACTTCCATCTTCTGCACTCTAATTATAATACAATTTGTCTTTGTTTATCAAATTCAGTCTACTACATTCAAATTACAATTATTTTATTGGAAAAGTTTTCCTGACTTGGGTTTTGTAAAGCTACATATTAACCCAGCCACCAAAAGGAGCATTACTTCTTGGATGACTGTGGAGACAAACTGCTCAATAGACTTTATCCTTTAAGTAGAAATCTAATCATGATTATGTGCAATAGGCACAACTTTTGTTGCATGTGATAGCTACATTTCTATAACTACAATACAAAGTAAGTGATAGTCTCATGTCCTTTGACACTCATAAATATAAATACATGATTCTTCACAAACTAGTCTGATAGTACACCACACACACTAAATAGCTACATTAAAAGACTGACTGGAGGAAGTGTAGTGGGACAAATTCAGTCTACTACATTCAAATTACAATTATTTTATTGGAAAAGTTTTCCTGACTTGGATTTTATAAAGCTACATATTAACCCAGCCACCAAAAGGAGCATTACTTCTTGGATGACTGTGGAGACAAACTGCTCATCAATAGACTTTATCTTTTAAGTAGAAATCTAATCATGATTATGTGCAATAGGCACAACTTTTGTTGCATGTGATAGCTACATTTCTATAACTACAATACAAAGTAAGTGATAATCTCATGTCCTTTGACACTCATAAATATAAATACATGATTCTTCACAAACTAGTCTGATAGTACACCACACACACTAAATAGCTACATTAAAAGACTGACTGGAGGAAGTGTAGTGGGAAGTAGTGAAACTAGCAGAAGTTTATTTTCATTGCAAGGAGGTAATATTATAATTATTATTTTGTATAGTAGCATCGTGATTATATAATATATTGTTTAGGTATTGAGTTGTTGAACAGTTAATAGTTGAATTATTACTTGATCTGTTTATGATGCTTTCGTTGCAGTAAGTAAATCACAGTCACTCTTTAGGTCTTCAGGTATGATGAGATAAATAAAGATGAATGTCAATTTAGAGGATTTTTAGAATTACTTTAAATGATCTATGCTGACAGTGCCAATCCTTATATTGATTGTGATGTCATTACAGACTCGAATTCTGGCTCCACTTTAAAGGAGGGGTTTTCAGTCAATATCATGAGTCAGCCTCTTTAAGTAGTAGTCTTTTAATATGAGACAGCAGCAAGTTCTATAAATTTATTAGAATCAGTAGGTAGTTTTGGCTCAGTGGGTAAAGCATTGCTGTGTGTTGGCTAAAATCGTGAGTTCGACTTATTCGAGACAATTCAAGTTTTTCTCTTTGCGTATTTCATTTTTGGCTTTTCCTTTCATCATTTTAATCGATAAAGTTTAATATGTGAGTTCATACACCACTGACCCTATAATAATAATGGTGAGGGATTTCTGACTTTTTCCGTTTAAACAAAAAAAAAAGCTTTCAGGCTACATAGCTTGGAGTATCACTGCACCAATGTTACAGTGACACTGGTCCAGTCTTGCTCCAAGCTGTGCGGCCTGAAAGCTTTTTTTTTTTTTTTTTCCCCCCTCCTGTTGATGCTGGATTTGTGACTGGGCATACTATTCCTGTGTTTGTTCATTAGCTGCCATATATCTGCTAAGGGATCTACTTCTTCTGTCTTTTGATCGTTCAATTTGCATACTTAAGACTTGAGTTTCTGTTGTTTGTAACCATGTATTTGGAATAAAATGGATTATGATTGGGTTATTCTTCAGCGAATGGTACGAACTTGACTGGGTGACTCTGGTAGCAGGATGAAACTGTGTTGTCGAACTCCAAAGAGTCAGTAAACCAACTTTCTAGAAGAAAAAAAAATACTTTGCTTATACTTTGTTACATTCCAATAGAAAGCACCATGATGCTCTAATTGTATGTTGTTACATAGTTGCATGACTAAACTGTATAATTGCTTTATTTCAAATGTACATTTATTATACTATTAAAAATATACCATTTAAGCTTAGTATAAATTTAACAGTTATAATGATAAAATAAAAATAGTAAATACCATGTATATACAGCTTGAAGCGAAGAGAAACATTGAGAACTATTGGGTTCTTTTGTTCGTTTCCAAAATCACTTCAGAAGTGTTTTGACATTAATCCTGGAAAAAACTATCAAATAAATTCATTGCTTTTATATTATGTAGATACTAAATCTGAAAAAAAAAAACAACTTACTATTCAAATTAAGTAATTCATAGTATCAATTCCATTATTATTTGTTTGTTTATTTTTGCTCGTCACTGGGGAGGAGGTAGGGAAATTATGGTAATAACTATTGATGACCACCAGGATTTGTGATCTCCCAAAATTATTTGCTGTTTGCTGCTACTGTTGTCATCTTCAGTAAAAGTAGAGTTAATATAATGACATGATTGAGTGGAGTAGCAGATTGGACAAGGTGCTCAAAATATAACTTGTTTGTCTACAAGAAAAGATCATTAACTTAATTTTTTATCCTGATATGGAAGAAATGAATTATTATTATCCTAACTACAAGATCATTGTATTAGAAATTTATATATAGTACTTATTACATGAGTCAGAGTGTGATATGGAGAAATATTTCATGAGCAGGCTAATTTATTTTCATGAGCCAGCCAGAGTGAAAATAAAGCCTGAGAGTGAAATATCTTGCCATATCACTCTGACAAGTGCAATGTGGTTTATTCCACACTAGATATCTTTACTACTGTAGTTACTACTAGAGGTAGGGTAATTCACAGCTAAAGTTGGTTGTAGAGGGCGGGCTTCCCCAACCCCCACCCTCCAGCCAGACATTTTAGCAGCTGCTCTAACCCTATTGAGCACTGAACAGGGTACACTAGAGGTAGGTAGCTGTAAAAAAAAACAGAAAATTGAAAAGTTTGGCCTTGTTGCTATAACTACAAGGAGCTTGAAATATCATGAGTTATTTCATTGTGAAGATATCTAGGGTGGAATAATACAATGTATATTTAGTAATTATAATATCATTATTGTGATCAGATGTTTGCTTTATCTCAACCAAGTATACTTAAATAAGTTTCATGGTTCATGTTTAGCTAGTTTAGTTGAAAAGGGCAATGGGATAGTTAATTTTTAGCTACTACCAGTGAACCACTAGCTTAATTGGGCGAGCACAGCTAATGAGTCTCAATTGAGATTTTGGTATATTTAGAACATGGTCCTTCAAAGAGGGACACGAATTAACATAGTATCCCCGCCCTGAGGGCTGGGACACTTTATGTCCCCCCTCCCGATTGCGCTTTCTGTACCGTTGTTAGAAGCAGTCATTACGTTCTAAATTATTTAAACGCTGCTAAGCCGTCGTGAACTACCACTTTTAGGGTCCTTCAGGACCTAAGTAGCGCCCTCGCTGCACTTGGTGACACTACAGCATAAGATTAATAGTTAGGTCCCGAGACCAAGGGATCTACCAGCTATAGGATCCCGAAGGCTCTAGGTTGTAGTGTCCCGAGCGGAGCGAGGGCCCTACTAAGGGCCTCAGGGATCCTACTAGCCGGTGAATCCCATTGGTCTCGGGACCTAACTTATTTAGAACATAACAACGTACCTTGGAACAAAAGCTTACGTTAGCCATGTTGAAGTTTTTTGACAAAAACCCATGAATAAGTAGTTTAGCTTGTTTATTGTGTAAATCCAGACTGTTAAGGAGAGCCTTGGTGTTCCTCGTGGGGAATATGTAAGTCTGGTACTGAAACAAATATTGAAGAAGACGAACTTTTTAAGTTGCTAAGCAGACAATTAGACTCCTAAGCCGAATTTGTGCAGACCAGTACCAGCACCTCCCCTGATCATCATCCAGACAAAGTTTTACGTCAATTTGCACCTCCAAAAAGGGACAATGAAGTTGAGCGAGCTAGGGACAGTGGCATTCCCACCAAAACTAAACAAGACACTAATAAGAACTGGTCACAGAAGCTTTCCTGGTAAGCTACAAGTAAACTTCTTTTCATCAGAAAGAAGCGCTTTCAGATATTGTTCGGGACTGTCCAGCAAGAAGAGGACTTGTGTCCGAACGTCGTAGCTGGGTGACTTAGATAACTCAAAGGATGAAGTTAAATAAGCTTGTTATTATAGATAGAATAAATATACACAGCAAGTAAGATAAGATGAGTTACACGGAGTCAGTGAAAATGGTAACTAAGAAATAATACAGTGCATCAAACTATATAGAGTAAAACAACGAAAGACATCGACGATCTCCGATGAAGGCGGACTTGAGGCACGAGAGATACTGAGCGTGCGTGTTCAGGTCGTTGAAACACTTGCTAACATTTGTGGAGGACGGTTGGAGTCCGAACATCCTCCAGGGGGGAAAGATGCTTCCTCAATTAGTGGGACTAGCTTGTGTATGGCCCTCCTATACGTCCCCTTTTGTGTTCGGACTGTTACAACACGGACCAATCCATCATCTCCTGGATGTGTTTGAATGACTCGGGCTAGAGGCCAAGAACGAACGAAAAGATCTGCATCCTTGACCAGTACTACGTCACCAACAGCTATAGATCGTTGTGGTTGATGGCATTTTTTTAAGCTGTTTAAATGCATTAAGTAGTCTTTACTCCACCGTTCCCAGAAGTCCGACACCAAACGTTGACGCAAGTTCCATCTAGACAAGTTGTTATAATTGCGAGCAGAAAGATCTGGAGCAGGGACAGATTTGAGTGCTTTACCCACTAAAAAGTGCCCAGGAGTGAGCACTTCTATTCCATCATCTTGGGTAGAGTCGAGAGGAGTTAGTGGCCGACTATTGAGAACTGCCTCTATATCTACAGTGACACTGTACAGCTCATCAATGAACAGATTATGAGAGCCTACCACCTTGGCGAGGAGGAGTTTCATTGACTTAATTGCAGCCTCCCACAAACCCCCGAAGTGCGGAGATCTGGCTGGTGTATGCGTCCACTTGATATTTTGAGCGGTGCAGTACCTATTCATAGCATCCTGAGTCTTGGGAGCTTTAAGCAAGTCATATAGGTCTTTCAGCTCCTTCTGAGCACCTTTGAAATTGGTGCCATTGTCAGTGGCCAGTGTCTCAGGACATCCACGACGAGCTATAAAACAACGTAGAGCTGCTAAAAAACCTTCAGCGGAAAGATCCCTGACGATCTCTAGATGTACAGCCTTAGTTGCCATACATACAAAAGCACAAATGTATGTTTTTTCCAGTATGCGAGATCGAGTGTAGCCCCTCTTGACCATGATTGGTCCAGCAAAATCAGCTCCAGTATGATGGAAAGGAGAGGATGGAGTGACCCTGCTGGACAGAAGTTGACCCATAAGTTGAGTGGTAGTTCGAGCATAGACTTTTCTGCAACGAACGCAGGACCAGGAGATACTTTTAGTTAGAAGTTTAGCCCCGATGACATGAAACTGTAGAGATAAAATTGCAAGTAAGGCTGTAGGACCTACATGTAGATTATCCACATGCAATTGTTCACAGATTAACTTAGTTAGACCATCTCTTCGGTGTAAAATGATTGGATGCTTCTGTCCTACAGCCAGATCAGATTTCTCCAAACGACCACCGACACGAATGAGTCCTTTGTCATCCAAGTAAGGGTGAAGGTGAGAAATTTTACTCTGTGATGAGACCTTGTCCGTGGTAAGTAGTGATTCCTTATCAGCTTTGAAGGAGCTACTTGACTGCACTTCAGTAGCTTGGCTTCAGTGATCTGCAACTCATCAAGTGACAACTGAGATGAAAAAAGTCTGTCTTCCTGTTTAGACCTGCAGTTACAAACAAAACGCAAACACCAAGTAATAATTCTTTTAAGTTTAATATAAGAGGAGAATAACTCAATAAAGCTTTCTGGAGGAGTAGCAGTAAACATAACCACAGGTTTAGCTTCCAATAGATCCTTCTTGCCTCTCCAGTCAGTATTGGCAGGCCATGCAGAGGGAGGTTGTAATAACCAGGTTGGTCCATTCCACCAGAGCTCAAATGAAATGAGTTTGCTAGGCATAGCTCCTCTGGAGGCTATGTCTGCGGGGTTGTAATCAGTTGGAACATATCTCCAGTGCGAAGCTGGTATACGACAAATTGTGTCCACAACTTGATTTGAGACGTATGTAGCTTGCTCGCAGGAGTGGACAGCCAGCATAAGACAATAGTGGAATCACACCATGCATACACATCTTCCAGAGAAATTGATAATGTATTAGCAGCAGAAGCCAATACCCTACTCAATAACTGAGCTCCATTGAGTTCCTTCCGTGGAATAGTACTGCCATTTAAAGGTGCAACTTTAGTCTTAGCGAGTAGTAGAGACGTAGAAACAGTTGTGTCCGAGTAGAGAGCACGTAAGTAAACGACCCCAGCAAAGGCAGATTTCGAAGCGTCACTAAAGCCATGCAGTTGAAGACTTATGACTTCTTTTCCTTTCACTAAATGACAGCGAGGTATGGGGTAAGAAGTAATGAGTGGAAGCTCACTTCTCCAATTCTTCCACAATCTAGCAATATGGTCAGGAGCGGGGTCGTCCCAGGCCAACTTGAGCTTCCAGAGATCCTGAAGAATAATTTTCACAAGAATCGTGCACGGAGCAAACCATCCGAGGAGGTCAAATGTCTTGGCGACATCCGAAGCTATTTTCCTTTTGGTAGGATTATCGCTTGCTGCAAGAGTAGGAGTCGAGATATGCAATGTGTCCTTCCTTGTATCCCAATGAAGTCCAAGAGCTTTATGACACTCTGCCGGTGGAGAAATTATTTGGTGGTCATCATCCTCTCGCATATCTTTTGGGACATTCTCGAGCACACTGATATTGTTAGATCTCCATTTACGCAGCCACATGCAGGCACATCGAAGTAAAGAAATCAGCTCTTCCTGAATCTCCATGGCTTCCTCGGGAGTTGCAGCCCCTGTCAGACAGTCATCAACTTAAAAGTTCGATACAATTTTGGCTGCTCTGGGGTACTGTTTTTCATAGTCCTTGGCTACTTGACGTAGTACCTGTGTAGCTAGAAACGGCGAGGAAGTGACTCCAAAAGTTACCCTTGTCATGCGCATATCCATGACACCCTCCCCACCGGGAGTTGCTTGCAAGAAGCGATGTAAATCTCGGTCATCTTCATGAAGTTCAACTTCACGGAACATCTTAGATATGTCCGCACTCATACCAATGACGTGAGAACGAAAAGCAAGGACTACATCTGTAAGTAAGGGGTAAAGGCTTGGACCAGGAAGTAGAGTGTCATTTAGAGAAATCCCGGTAGTAGACTTAGCCGACGCATCAAAAACTACTCGGAGCATGGTAGTAGTACTAGAAAGTTTGACGACTCCATGTGAGGGTAGATAGAAAGTAGTAGAATCGGGCTTGTTTAGTTCGTGAACTGGCACAGGCTCAGCGTGGCCTAATTCAGCATACTCTTGTAATGCTGAATTAGTAATCATCCCACTTTCCTTTGCGTTGAAGAGACTGCTTGTTTTGGTAGAATCTTCTACTAGCCTGACCTCGAGAAACACCTAAAATAGGAGGATCAGGCTTCACAGGTAAACGTACGACATACCGACCATCCTCATTTCTGCTGTGCGTCGTTTGAAAATGTTCCAAAGCTTGTTGATCCTCATCCGTGTTTTGATTGAGGTCCGATGGCGCTTATTCAGTTTCCCAGAAAGCTGTTAACAAGTTGTCGGTGTTGGAATCGGCTGCTCGGGAATGAAGACAAAGAAATGATTCCAGGGGAGGTGGCTGGGGAATATACTATCCTCTGATTGACCAGCCAAACACAGTTTCCCAAGCGTATAGTGTGCCATCTGTAGGAGATCTTCTGCCAGGTAGCATGAGATGATCGAGTACATCGGAACCAAAAAGTAAATCGATCCTTCCCGGTTTGTCGAAGTTTCGATCAGCAAGAGTAAGGTCTTGTAAGAATGGCAGATTTCTATCACCACACTTTATACTTTACATTGCTTGACATGCACAAACACATTTTGCTTCATAATATTATTTCCAAGTGTGTGTCTAGGTCCTGGTTTGCATGAGGGTACAGTTAACTTAACGAGATTCTACTGTAAAGCTTAACTGAACGGGTTACATCTCTTCCACAAAGTAGGTGGAGCT
>WLWD01003572.1_pt1 | contig 47922 bp, 36 predicted proteins | sample 6712731 | NCBI WGS metagenome assembly WLWD01 (sample SAMN12718690, study PRJNA576275) | sponge metagenome | isolation source: marine sponge | host: Mycale hentscheli | place: New Zealand: South Island, Marlborough, Capsize Point | collected 2014-11-01 | reverse complement strand
AAGACACTAGAACAGACTCAAGAGACTAGGAGAGACTATATATGAGACAAAATAGTCTAAAGAGGCGATATGAGACTAAGGAGACTTAAGAAACTAGAAGAAATTAAAGAGACTAGAAGATAATTAAGAGAGAAGAGACAAAATAAGCTAAAAGAAACTAAAAGAGTCTAGAAGAGACTAAAGAGACTGTATGAGACTAAAGAGACTGAAGAAACTAAAGAGACTGGAAGGTACTAAAGAGATAAGAGACAAAAGAGACTAAAAGAGGCTAAAGAGACTAGAAGATTGTGGTATGATGAGCTAGGTCATGAGCCTCAATGGTAGCTGCCACCAGAGAAGTCACTGTCAAATACACCACACTCCAGTCCAAGTATCAACTTAGGTTCAGCACAAGTTGAGGCAAGCCCTTCCTATCCTTGGGTTAATCAGCCCTGATACTTCCCAGTCAGAGTTCTAATTTTTAAGAGAGGAAAGTTAGGCAGAGCCTTCGGCTAGTGTAATTAGATAAGTAAAATCTGTACAGAAAAGTGAGGCTGGCCAGTATAAATCGAACCAGCCAAAGGTAAGGTAAGATAGAACATGGATGAACTTGGTGCATAGGTATGAGTTGAATAAGTTCAGGTTACATGAATGGAATTTCATGAATAAGATTATGGTGAATGAATGAAAATGTATTATGGAGGGTTACATGGATAAGTCTGCACTAAGTTGGAAGAAGTCATTCTTCCACTACGAGTCTAAAGAGACTAGAAAGACTAAAAAGACTAGAAGATACTAAAGAGACTATAAGTAACTAAAGAACCTTGAAAAGAATAAAGAGACTAGAAGAGACTAAAGAAACTGGAAGAGACCACAACAACTAGAAGAGACTAAAGAGACTAGAAGAGATTAAAAAGATTAGAAGACAATAAAGACAAGAAGAGACTAAAGAGAGTAGAAGAGACTAGAAGATACTAATGAGAAAAAGCTACTAAGGTGACCAGAAGAGAGACTAAAGAGACTAGAAAAGACTAAAGTGACTAGAAGAAACTAAAGAGCATGCATATATTGTTGTTTACATTATTTTTATAACTAGCCATGAAAAGTTCAACCTCGTTGGCTTTTTATGAGACTGCTTTATTAACAATTTTATTTACAAAAGGCTTGTCAAAAATATATATGGTTCTGAAATAAGTAAAATAAAGCTCATAAAATTTTGAATATATACTCATGTTATACAGTTTCTAACTGTAACATTATCTATCAGTTTCCATGCCATTATTCATATTTTCTTAATTAATTCAATTGTTTGGTTGTGCCATTTGCAGGCTCCAAGTAACAGTTCCATTGTTTGTGTAGTTCTGCTGTCCTCTTTTATGTTGTTGTGGACATACTGTAGCTTAAGTATAAGTAAATGCCTGAATATCTAAGTTCTGGTGATAAAGATTTAAACGGTTTCAACATTGTCAACAGAATAGTGATTATCAAAGCTTTCCACCCTATAACAATTTCTACCTATAACTTTTGATTGTTTGAGACTAATTGAAGTTATTAATGTGTATTATTGTAGCTGTAACATTTTCAAGTGTTCCACCAGTATATGCAGGAGGTGTGACTGGATTTTCAGCTAGCAGTATTTTTCGGACTACAATAACACATATCACGTGGACTATTGATGGAGTACCAGTCAATGAATTGACAGATCTTAATATTGATCCTATTATGCTGAATGAACAATTAGTAAATCTGATTATAAGAAATGCCTCAGCTGATCTAAATGGTGGTGTTGTTAGTTGTACTGCTACTATTAGTGATGGTACTATGGCTACGTGCTCTCCTCCATTACCAATACGAGTACAAGGTAGTGATAATTGTGTAATCTACTGTTTGGGCCATATGATACACCAGATTATCATGACAACTTGAAGAATATCTTCATGGTCAGGTCTGAAGAAAGTGTGGTGAACTTGATCACTACGATTAAAAAATATAATATTGGTTGTAATATCTGTAAATTTGCTTGTATTTTTTTAAATCGATAAATAATGTTAAAAGCTTGACGCCCATTATTGTGTATGGAGTGAATTGTCATACAAAATTATAAACAACACAACTGGGACAGATGTAATTATCCTGTATTCTTCCAGGTCTTCTTGGTGCAGTAGATAATGTGAATAGTATATATAATGAGGTATCCAGATCTATAAACATCTCCTGGACACCTCCTCCAGCCATCACAATTTCACCAGCTTCAAGACCAGAAAGATTTTACTGTATTCAAATTGTGACTGGAACTGAAACTATTTCTAGAGGATGTGATAGATCTGAAGAAATGAATGAAGATACTAGTTTTGAATTGAGTGATATCATGTGTGGAGTGAATTATGATATTACAGTTATTCCTTTTAATAGACTAGGAGATGGACCAGCAAGACTAGTGGAGTTACCAGGTATGGCAATAGTTTATAATCACTATGACGCTACATTAATTGAAGATCTAACTAATGATTTGTTTCTTATCTGTTTATTTATAGATGTTAGGCTCTCTATTGATTAGCTCATTACTTACGGATAAAACTATGAATAAAAATAAACTTCAACCAATTATCTGCCATACTAACTATAGTTTCTATATTATAATTATGTAGATGCTCCAATGATTACAGACGCAGGCATTCCCAGCCTCAATGGTGACATTTTTACCTTTACACATGCAGTGGTAAGTACATTTTGAAAATTAAGTTTATAATAAAGTATAATATTATAGTTAGGCTTTACTTTCTGTTTGTTCTTCTTAACCCATTCACAGCAAATTTCTGACGAACAATGTACTATAGTAAAAAATTGAAGAATTACGTAATGTATTCGTGAATAAACCACCTTATATGTTTACATTTTGTGTTTCAGAAATGTGAACATGAAGTTAATTGGGGCATATCATGACTCTAATGTATAATGTTCCTAGTACCATACCTGGGAAAATAACAGGCAAAATAAAACCGCTGCTGTTGTTTTTGATTAATTAATAGTTTAAATTGGGAAGTAGTAGTTTTGAAAGTAAACTTTTGAGAGGTGGTGATATAGGAAAAAGTCCAGGCTAATGAACATTTATTAACCCCCCCCCCTCCCCCCCCCCCCCCCCCCCCCACCCTTTCTCTATAGTCAGGTCTGGTATGTAGTTGCAGTGCAGTGATACTGGATGATAATGATGGAGGAAGTCTACAATGTAACCACAGCATGCCTGGAGTATTAACAATTACTACTATGAATGTCACTCCTAATAGAATGTTTAGTGTGCAACTATATGCAAATCAATTCAAGGAGCTTTACTTCAAAAGCAGCTGAAATTGGTAAGTTTTAGTCAGCCTAATTTTTGAAGTATTTTACTTATTGAATGTTATCATTGGAATTGTGTTACTTGGCCTCTTATTTGTAGAAACCTTTGATTCCAATATTAATATTTCTTCTCCTATGGCTTCCACTTTGGACATCTTACTGACCTTTACTAGTGGTTCTCTTGCTCGTGGAGGTTTCATATCTCTTCTCTACATTGACAACTCTAATGGAGGTCCTGTGGTAGATTTTAGTCATTCACTGTATTATGTACAAGGAAGATCAGAGATGACTAACACAATAACGGGACTTCCTGGTGGGATGTACATGGCTCTAGCATATGATGTAGAAGAAACTGGAGAGATTACCAGTGACAGAGCAGCAGATCAGCAGTCAGTTACTATAACTGGACCTTCTACTAATTCTGGTAAGTGTAAGATAATAAAGGTTTTGATAGATATCAATTATCCTGTCAAATATACATTCCTGGCTTTTAGTTGCATTTTGTACGGGTTAATTTTTTGTTGTTATTTTTGTTTTTGTTATTTTTTGTTTCTATTGCCAACCCCAATTGTATGTTGGCTGCAGTGACACACTTGATCGTCAACAATAAATGACCAGTTAATGATTGTATGTGTAACACATTACATTTTTAATTTTCAGCTGATAATGTTTGGATAAAATAGGAGGGAGAGTTTTTCTGCTTGCTTGGGTGTGATTGCATGTCAGCTAATTTTAGTTGATCTATGTTTTTAGCCTCAGCACAGAATTTATCTGGCTTTAACTGTACTTCATCAGCTGAGGAGGTGACAGTGATTGTCCAGTGTGACTTTAACACCTCCATGTATAGTGGATACAGAGTATACATACAGGATACCAGTATTCCTGTAACATTGAGGTTTGCTGAATCTACTGTGTCTGGAGAAATGGTGTCTATAAATAGCTCAGCTGTGAGTGGAGAACATCTAGTGTTTGTGTATCCAATATGGAGTAGTGATATACCAGATGGTAGACTGGCTCCTGCACTCAGTGCAACATACAATCTAGTTGCTTCAATAACAACTATTGTTCCCACCTCAGAAGGTAAGGAGTACAGAGTTTTTAGAATGATATTATGTAGCTATTTAATTTGCTCATTCAGAAACCCTTTCTTCGGACATATCGCCCACATCTTCTCCTAGCAGCCCCATCATGATATCTCAGAATCCAAGCAGTTTACCTCCTTTATCTGATCAAAATACAGCAGCTATCATTGGTAATAATTAAAATTATTCTTATAAGTATATATATTTTCTGTGTACTGTGGGATTATTTAATAGCTAGTGTGTTTGCTTGATTCTATCTTTTAACAGGATGACTACATAAGACTAAATTTTAGCAATCTGTATTTGTAGCTTTGTGCTAGAGTACTACAATTAGAGCTGGCATGAAGTCAACTCTTTGCCAATGAGAAAAATGCTTGAATCTTATGAAAGTTACAGAACTTCATATATAGGGATTGGCAACAAAATCTTAGATAAGTACAAGTTGGCATAAGCTGAGCCCAGTTGTTAAAGCGTCACCTCAAACTCAATATGTAAAGCATCATTACACTCAAAAGAAGGTGATTAAGGAATAGAAGTGATCAAGGAAAGAGAATGAAGCTAAAAACAGGTGAAATCAGTGATAGCTTTACAAAACCTAAATGAAAAGGACAAAAGCCTGAAGCAATAGGAGAAATGGAAAGAGGAGGAGAAGGGAATCCATGAAACTTTAAAGATGGAATTGTTCAATATGCCTATAATATATACCAACCTATATCTCATACTTATATTATTAGCCTTAAATTATTCAAGAGAACTAATAATATAAGTATATTTACTACTATATATGTTATTGTACTTTATAGGTTTAACAGTTCTGTGCATTGTTCTTATTGCAACCATGTTACTGCTAGTTGGCTTGTTTTTGTGCTTTATTAGAAGAAAGAAATCAAAGGTAAGTGAGCAACTGGTATGTATACGTGAGTTCAAACTTTACCCAATGTACATTCTGCCTTTTTGCCAAAGTTTTTTGAACTCTTTGTAGTGATTTATCATAATGCAAATGGCTAGATACTGGTCTATTGTTATTTTCCTTCTTGGTAGCTTCGTAGGTCTTTAACTCACGATTCTTGGTGGCTTGGTTCCACATTTAAATGTGTGATGTTTCTAAACAACTATATTATAGAATGCTTGAGCAAATGATAAAACTACATCAGTATGCCAGTAAATGAAGTGATAAGAAGGTTTCAGCCATTGCTGAACATGCTTGGCAGCAACATTAAAATTTTTAATGGAAATAGGTAAGAGTGTGGATAGAGCCACTAAGAATCATAGTTGAAGACCAAGGAAGTTCTACACATCATGCAGATGATACCAGAAAACAATTAGTTTAACAGAGAGAACTTACTGGATGTCCATGCTGTGTGTAAGTCAGTCTTCAGGATGTATGGATGTATTAAACAGAGCCTTCCCCCAGCTATCTTGCTGTTTACATTATGTTTATAAATTACTATTGAGAGGTCGACTTTTTGATGTATATTTATAGGAAATAGCAACTTTTATGCTAAAAAATTGATTACGTAATCAGTTAGTGTTTAGTTTGATTGCTTTACAACTGCTGTTGTTGCTTCTTTTGACCACATGTATGTTAGTTACTTATTTGCTAAAGCATCAATCAGATAGAGGAGCAGTCAACATTTTATATTTAATGTGCTTTTTTAACCTTATTTAAGTATCTCTTTAATAGTGTAAACTCTTTGCTGAATAAAATATTGAAAATTGAAAATATTGTCATAAAATTACATATTTTATTGTGCAGGACTCTAAGGTCCTTACCTCAAGAAATGCAAGTAAGTTAAGAGTTTTCTTTAGTAAACTAGTAATATAATTATGTAAGTACATTTATATTACACTTTCTCATTTTTGAATACGATCTTCTTTCTCAAACCTTTTAGGATAGACATGTTATTTGTATTTCATCCTTTAGTAATTTTTTTCTGTCAAGATAATTGTGATGTGTAGTTTTAAAAATAAAATTTTGTATTTTCACTAAGTACATTAGCTATTTAGCTCTCATTTAATTTTATTTACTTTATTACCTTAACAAAACTTGTGAATTTTTTTAGCCGCAAGAATATTTTTTATTTAAGCTATAGTTTACAAGAAGTTACCATCACATCTTTCAATCGATGTTACATCATTCAGCTCTTTTTTGAGAGACTTCAAGCTTACTCCCTAATAATATTAACATTGCATGTTTGTGGTCAAATTTGCGGTATTTATTCAATCTATTCGTGCCCTATTTTTATTATACTATTTTTTCCACAGCAAAAGCCAAAATCTTGACTTTTGTATGACTTATACTAGATTTACATTTTACTCTATTTCCTAAGCACTATTGTGACCCTATATCTGTGGCTAAAAATAATTTGATAATAAGCTAAAAATTCTGGCTGAAAACTAGAGGTGTTTGAGACTTCCAATTAGATGATAATTTAAATAAATCAATAATGACTCCTGACTGAGTGACTGAATGCTTGGGATGTCATAATGTGTGTGTCTTCATGTCAGGGGCGGGGGGGGGGGGGGGGGGGGGGGGGGGGGGGGGGGGGGGGGAGGCGTGAGCTTTAAACTTTAATTGTTACTTGCTTTAACATTACGATACAATGTCCATGATTAATTTATTATGTGTCTTGAGTCATTTTAATGTTCATACGTATAATTTAGGTTATGAAATAACTTCAAGCAGTGTGAGGAGAACTACTGAAGGTCTGGAATACTCAGAAATTTCTTCTCATGTTCAAGTTAGTGGTCTAATTGTTTTAAAACAGTTTAGTATTGTACTGTCAAAGAGGAACTAAATTTGGAATGCAAATGTATTATTTATATATACATACATTTTCAACAGATGTGCATTCATTCAGCATTTAGGTTCAATTCAATTTAATTTTTTTTGAAGTTTTATAATAATGCTGATGAAATAAAATACATGTAGGTATATTGGGCTTGTCATTCCCTTTATCAACTATTCTAAATAAATAAATTCAAAAGCTTTCTTATTGTTAAAGTGGTATTTGAGCAGTAACATACTGATAAAGCAGTTAAGATATTATGATTGAAGTGAAAATTCTTATTTGTGGATATTTCTTTAGCCATAATTATAGTTATATCTACCTTTAATTTGTCAGTATTACTTTATTTTGTAATTGAGCTATAATTTTACCAGTTGAGTTTTGTTTAATCTTTCTATATGTGTTTGCCTAAAGATTTTACTAAATCAGTTTTTTGATAGCCATAGAGTAGCTAATAAAATCAAGCTTCTCTCTCTGTCAGGATAGTGATGGACTCAATGTTACCCCATGTTATGTCTCATCCAAAATAAATGTCTTGTCTGCAGCCTAATTATGTATCAAAGTTTTCATTGATCACCTCTCCATAAGCATTTTAACTACTTGACATATCTACCGACTATTTGTACAAATTTTTCTGCTTAACACTGTCTAGTCTTGGCACCTTGTAAATAAATTCTGATTTCTACTATACCACTCATAGAACAAAAAACTCTCATTCTTTTTCATAATCTATATTTTAGTTGTTTTAGTTGAATGTCAAAGTAAAAATTACTAATGATGTATTTAATTGATTGTCACGGTAGGCTGGAACCAAGTTGATGCACACATTCTGTGACTTTCAAGTTCCCATTGTAGAGCTAACATTAATATAACTTCAATAATACTTAAAATAAATGTATAGTGTGACATATTTATTGTAAATATTATTATTTATCTTTCAGGAGCATATCGTTTTAGAGGAAAATCGATGTAAGTTAGCTATGATTACTAATTCATTTACATACTGGTAAATTATGAATGATTAAACTCAGTTCACCTGTGCAAATGGTTTTAATGAGTGTTGTCCAGTAATGCCGTCAGTCTTATTTTAGTAGTTAAGTGTGTTTTCATGTTTCATGAAATCTTTGGCGTTTGAGAGTAGATAGTTTAGGCTCATGATTGTCCACTAACTATTGTTGTTGATTGCACCTAATGTTTGACCTCTCTGTGGAGGCCAAGATATTCTCAATGTGTGTATGCTCTTCACAACACACTAAGGCTATGTATTATAGTAAGCGATAAAAGGTTTTAAATTTTATATCGGATTGAACAATGAATAATTTTATACAACACAATCATCTGATTGTCACATACCTCACAGCCAGTGATGATGTAGGTTAATTTGATAATGAGCAAATAGAATAGAGGTAACAAATAACTGTAGATAGCATTCTAACATGGTGGGAAAGATAACATTTGAGTCTTTCTCGCATATGTTAGTATTCAGAGTTATAATGCATGTCAAGAAGTAAACGGTATATTTTGCAGTGTAAAGGTAGTTCATATGACGGAGAAGGGGGAAACGGTAAATGGTATTAAATACAATGGCTATAAATTGCATATCCCCTCTCCTCTAGGATGGAGATACTGAAGAGCAGGACAGATTGACAAGGAGGGAACAATGGAATTATATCTTATGCTACTGGGTTCTTAATATTAAAAAATTAGTATACATCAAGTGCCATGGAGTGGCGGGGTAATTCCTAGATATAAATATTGTGGATCACACTGTTATCTATTTGTATTCAGCTATGGTATAATAGGTAGATTTTAATTTTTTTTTGTTAGGCTATGATACAGTCAAGCAGTCTACCTCCTCTACAACTTCTAACAGTCCATCTAACCCAAACCAGGTTTGTTATGCTTTAAAGTAAATTACTGATTATTCACTAGTACACTGTATGTGTTATAGAGAGTGAAGTATGAAAACATTGGAATCCAAAGACCTTCTTAAACTTCCCAGATGTAAAAAACATTGTGGATAAGACTAATACTACGATGTGGTTTTTGCTTACGTCTCTCTTCTTATTTTATACTCATTATGTTTTATAACATTTTTTGTTGTTTTACTGTTATCATATACTACTTCTCTGTTAATATAGTACTACATCCTAGAACAGAATTTAAATTAAACTCTAGTAACTTTTGGTGATTAATATAATAAAGTGACAGAATTATTTGTAAAAATGTATTGTTAAAGTTAGGAAGACAGAAACAGTATCACATAAAACATTTTAGAGCAGGTAGCTAGATTTAATATCATATATATAATATATATATATATTTATATATTATATATAATTACATGAGTCAGAGTGTGATATGGCGAAATATTTCATGAGCAGGCTAATTTATTTTCAAGAGCCAGAGGTGAGTGAAAATAAAGCCTGAGAGTGAAATGTCTTGCCATAACACTCTGACAAGTGTAATAAGTGGTTTATTCCACACTAGATATCTTCACTACTGTAGTTAGTACTAGAGGAAGGGTAACTCACAGCTAAAGTTGGTTGTAGGGGCTATCCACACCCCCAGCCTATATTTTAGCAGCTGCTTTAACCTGTAGAGCAGGATAAAGAGCAGGGTACACCAGAGGAAGGTAGCTGTAAAACCAAGAAAATTGAAAAGTTTGGCTGGTTGCTATAACTACAAGGGTAATGAGCTTGCCAGTATAGCATGAAATAATAGATTGTTGAGCATGTAAATTTTGCTCCATTTTTTTTAGAGCATGCAACTGTTCATATAAGACAGTTAATAGTGTATTACTTCAAACTAAATAGGGTTTGAAAGATTAGTGGTCTTTAAACTTGAGGGTTTCAAAATTCAGGTGCTAATGCAGTAAATACTGCTTACTAGTCAACTAGGGCAGACACTAATGAAGGAGTACACACTCCTAGCATCCACTCAATGAGAATAGCTATGTTATAGCTAATAACAGTTCTAAAAACTTTCTGTCATCAGATAAATAGAATGTGGAATCAATAACAATGCACTTATTAGGAAAGTAGTTTAGCTGTAACATGTCATAACAGCTGTTAGCTAGTATGAAGACTCAATAACAAGCAAGTGAATGAGGGTGGGGTGTCTCTGAAACAAGCAGTATTCAAGTATGTGTGGTTGGTTATCGTTTCTGTGTTTCAGTTACTTATCAATTTCTTTCCCTCTACATTTTGTAATAGTAAGTGTCTTTCATTTTACTCATAAAAAAAGAAAAAAAAACAGCTGCATAGCTAGTTTTATCTATCTTTACTATTTTTCTGGGTTTGCAAGTGTGTAAGCTATTAAATGACTTCAATATGTTGCCTGTATTTTATAATCAACTAAGTTTCTTCCATAGACACAGTAAAAAACAACAACAAGTGTGGAAGGCCTCCCTCAGGCAATCCCAAAGTCCTTCCACAAGAACACTAATTTAGAACACTAAAATTAAATAGCTGATTCTGTGTCAGTACCGTTTTGTGTGTCTGTGTTATATGTTCCAGTTGTGGGTGCATGCCATCAGCATATTTGTGCTGTTAAGACTCAGTGTCTATTTGTGCCAAGTCATGGTACTCTATTTTTGGTTCATGCTGTGTTAGTTATTTTTGCAGGTCATTCTATATATGTGAACTCCACCTTGTGTATGCAGTACTTCATCTATAAGTTTCTTAACCTACTCCACTGTCAAGTCTAACGGCTATAAGTGTGGGTAGCAGGATCGGAGAATTGCACATCACTTGCTATAGAGTCTGGTGGCAGTAACTACTTTGCTGTCCCCAGCTAGTTGGCAGTTGTGGCAACCCACCCTGGGAGCGCATTACGCCACAACAAGCATGCTCTCCTAGCATGCACTTCTGAATGAACCAATATTTGTCCACTGTTGCTAGTTAGTGGTGAGATCTTCCATTGAGTTTATTTTTTTCTGAAGAGTTTACTGGTGTTTCTAACTTGCCCATTAGTTGAACGGTTCCTACATCTATGTTGATAAGTCCCACGTGTCACTGGAGAATTAGCTGTGCCTTTTTAATAATTAATATTATACTGGATGTTAAAAAAAATGGATTTCTATAATCGCTATAACTTTTACAGTCCTCATTCCTACTGAAGGACTCTTTTCTAATTTTTTTTGTAAAACATACACTATATTGGTTCTTAATGAAACCTTATAGGGGTTGTGCGATAAGCCATATTATCAACTTCAGTTTATGGGTGATAATATTTAACCAATAAATTAAAATGAATTCTCTTCATCTGTTTTTAATGCTTACAATGGTCCAACTAAAGCCGAACTGGCCAACCTATTTAGTCCGTTAATATTACAGTAGCTAATATTGTCTGTGTATTTGTAGTAAATTTCCCAATACAATTGTAGCTACTTAGGAGAATTGGCATAGCAAATTATTGTCTAATATTTCTTCAAAAGGATAGGATGGAAAGCATAACTGCATTTTGCTTCCAACAATTTTATAAACTTAATTGCTATAAATTTCAAAATAAATATTTCTTATGTTTTTTTTGCTGATATTGTAATAATTATGGTAATTTAAAATTTATCAAGCAGAATATAAAAAGAAGTGATTTTGAATAACTGAAAATGAGTTCTTGAAAAATATTGTGCTCATTGTTTCTCACGGCAATTTTTTTCTCTAAGCTTTTGATAACATCAGCATTAATACTTGAAAGTCTATATTATGCCATCACTTTATTGATAAGATTATATTTTCCAAGTAATTAATGTAAGTGTAGCAGAATCATTATCCAGTTCTCCACCAGTATATGCAGGAGGTGTCGCTGGATTATCAGCTACTAGTGCAATTCTGACTGCAGTGACAAGTATCACATGACTTTTGATTGAGTGCCTGCCAGTGAATTGACAAATCTCATTATATTGATCCTATTGTGCTGAATGTACAATTAGTAAATCTAATCATAAGAAATGCCATAAAAATTTAAATGTATACTCATGTTATGATGTTTCTGACTGCAAAACTGTAAGATTATCTTGCAGCTTTGACATATTAAGGGCTGCAGTGTTAAATATCAAAGATAGAATTTAGCAAGCAAGTGGACCAGATTATGAAGCTATATGCAGATGGGAACTGGGGTTTTAAAAATCAGTACATACTACACTACACTGGAGATGAAAGCGTTTATATTCCTTTTGTACATGGAAATGCCAAACGACTGCAGAGACCATTGATAAGATCAGCTCCATTTGTGAAGTAGAAGGTAACCATTAATAATAAAATTATAAATTGCATATATTCACTAATAACTGGTATAACCAGTTATTAGTGAATATATATTAGTATAAAAAATACTATGCAGTATTATTTCTAACATAAGAATTAGATTTATCGTCCCCTTGATCATTGAAGTAAGAGTGTGCTCTAACAGCGCAGTGTGGCGAGTGAGTTATTGTCACTGTAATATAGACCAAGAGACAGAAACTTTTTTGGTTGTGGCAATAGGACACTTACCACACTGCATCGTTGTCTGCACCTATTCAGAAGTTGTAAGCAGTCAACTTGTTAATTTTCCTTATCAACACCTATTGAATGGTACTAAAATCTATAAATAGCTCACTATGGCTATCTATTATAGTAAGCTTTTAAGATTTTAATGATCTCCATTACCTGTTTGTAATCCCTAGGTGTAGTAATTGCATGTCTAGGACCACCTCTATCTGTGTTTATAATTTTCCTGGTACACTATTCTAACTGGCTTCAGCACACTAGTAGCCTGTACCTGAAGAAATGTATATAATGTTCTAAAATATTTTAACTACTGGTTTGATCTCCACAATTTTATACTATTGAGTAGGTACACAATTGTAGAGATGAATTGAATCGAGCACAGCGATTATCCCATGATTCTATATACAATACGTATGAACTCGCATTCAACTTACAGTTACAAGATCGTAAAGGTGAACTTAAAGACTTCATTTCACAAATAAATCTTCATCCTCGAATAATAGTTCATTTTAAGGCTACTCCTTTGTTGGAAACACTGGACAATATTTTACACATTGCTCACCATCCAGTGTCTATTCATTATGACACTGTTTTCAATATAGGAGACTACTATCTCTCAACCTTAACCTTCCAAAACTATTTCTTTGTTCAGAATCCCATTGTTCCCTTTGGTTTCATGATTCATTCCAGAAGATTTCATTCAGACCACAGATTATTATTCCTGGAGTCTATTATTGAGTGGGTACCCAGTTTGTCTAAAAAACAGGTGAACATTATTACTGATCAAGAATCAAATTTTCTGATTTGTTTCCAATTGGTTCACATTTATTTTGTTGGAATCATCTAGTTAATGATTTAAGGTGGTATGTGCGCAAGAATTGTAACTGTACTGCTGAAGAAGTGAACAAGTACACATCTGCCTTCCGTCAATTAATCGTTACTGCAACAGAAAGTGAATTTGATAAAAAATGGAAGAGAATAAAGGAAGAATGGGATAAAGGTGTGTGGTAAAGTAGTTTCCTACTTTGAGAAAACACTAATACCTACATTTAAAGGGTATGGATCTATATGGGTTTTAAAAAGGGCTCAAATTTTAAATCCTGAGAAAGGTGTTACTAACAATGCATCAGAATCTATGAATGCTGTTTTTCATTGCATGCAGCAGTGGAAGTTAGTACCATTGGATGTTATTATAGTTTCACTCTATCACCTTTCGTCCTTCTATGAACGTGAAATAGTAAGATCATTATATCAGTGTGGTCGCTGGCAAGTAAAAGTCAAGTATGATTGATCCATCACATATGCCTTGACTTCAGGCTGTATTTGACCCCTCAGATATTGTTGACAGTGTTAGAAAAGATTTGAAGTCTCTTCCTCAGTGCAAGAATGAATCCATTACCAATAAAGAGTTAGCCAAATCTGCTCTATTTCCAAAAGAGTCATGTTCATGTAGTTCAACAAAGAAATGCTTTCATCTGGCTGCTTGTCAAATGTCTATTGGCCTTGAACCACATTTTGATGGAAAAATTAACCTGGGGGAGTTGAGAAGAAAGGAAAGATTAAAACTGGAGAGACCATCAGGCAGAAAGAGACCACGGAAGCATGATTTTGCAGGAGCTACTGAAACAAAGACCAAAATAAGTAAGTATATTAAAAAAAAAAAATATGATGTATTACATTATCCTTCATGTTAGGTACGGCTTTGACAGATGACAGGGCTGAATTACTTGTACATATAGTTACTAAGAAATATTTTGATGACATAAAAGCAAAGAATGCCATGTCTCCTATTAACAATGACATTGTTAATCTGGTAACATTAGAGTCTTCAGATTTGGATGTGATTACTAGTCAGAATTCGAATCAAGCGGCAGAAGTGAAAAGTAAGTCTGTGATGCTGCAAAATGCTGGAATTCTTGTTAAAACAATTTAGGCTACTTTATTCAATTTTTTCACGTAAAGATGACAGCAGAAAGATAATTAGTCATAGTTTACCATTACTCTAATGTATGTGTTAAGTTAATAGGTTTATTTATGCTTGTTTGTTAGATCATCCATCTTCATTCTTGTACCAACTGTCCAATGCCGCCACCAAGACAATTACCATTCAGCCCTTCATAAATTGCACTGACATACAATGGGATGCTTACTTAAAGAGAATAAGCTGTTTATATCCTGAAGTTTTGCAAGTGCCAAATATCTGCATCGGAGAATACAACTCAGTGAGTAGTAACTACTTGTTTCCTTGATGAAGGACATGTTTTGGTCATTCAGACCTTAAAATCTGGACAGTGTGCATTTTTCAAGAATATAAGCATCTTAACTTCTACACATGTGCAAGTACGTACTCCACAGTGATTGTAATCAATTTTTTTTTTAATATGCAGACTTTCATCATAAAACAGTGATGCAATATGTATGCAGCGTTTGTATGCTTGTACATGTTTAGCTAATGAATTGCCACTATACATTCTTTGATGGGTTGTAGCATTATGGCTATGTACTAAGGCTCACCTCTGCCCCTCCTAGCTTTTTTAAATAAGTGAATTTTAACTTAGTATTCCACTATTGCTCTTCATTTTTACCGAGGCGATAAAAATTTGCCAAATTGAATTTTAGTTAAGCAAGTCTATAGCAATAGATTGAATTACTTTTTGTATTCCATGTAATTATGTCATGCTAATTTAATTAGGTTATATCAACATACAAACTTCCTGATTATTCTGAGCTAAATTTTCATGCTGGAAGTGCAATGCGTCATCAACAAAAAGTGACCTCAGTATTGGTTCAACATTCTGGAGTTCAGTTTGTTGAGAATGATGAAGACATTCTACTAGCTGCACTACTGCTTATCAGTTGCCATAAGCCAACTCAGGAGCTCTCCAGGGTACGTTGCCAAATGGAAGTGTTAAAAAAGGAATTAAACCAATTCGTGAATGGAATAATTGATTGTTTTGCTTTTGCTTGTGAACCAGGTTCTTTTTGTAAATCAAAAAGTGATAATGTTCCTCTTATATGCATTTGCCGAACACCTTGGAGAAGGAAGTACATCAAAAGCAGTGTATCATGAAAAGCAAAAGCAATTCAACAGTCACCGTTGTTGTACCTGTCAGGGATGGTTTCACCATTATTGTCTGTCTATGTGTCATGTAGATGTTCCTAAAATATCTCAAGATTTTATCTGTCCTAATTGTAATTCCTTGGCATAACAGAAAATACAGAAATACGTGTACTTCAGATAACTTCTTGAATACTATTTTGATACACAGTATGCAAAACTCAAAATTCCTTGAATGTTTGGGTTCTAGTGAGGCAGAACATGTATTGAAAGTAGCAATTCATGATTTTATCAAAAGCAATGTGGAAAGCGGTAAAACAAGATTTTTGGACTATGTGAAATCAATTGTTTCAGGACAGTGGTATGATTGCTTTGGTTCAGAATATGAACAATGTCTTCAGGTTTTTAAATCAGTTTGGCGTCTAGAATTATGTCTGGAATGCAGTTCGCCTCACTGCTCAAGGCCCAAGAATACGAGGTATCCAAATGGATATAATTTGAAGCCTCAAAGCCTTGAAAGATTTTCTGACCAGATAGAGAAGCAATTTCCAGAAAATGGTCAAGCACTAGGCTACTGTGGTGCAACTTTTCCATCTCTGCCACCAAAAGATGCTTCATCCTGTCATAGAAGAAATATAGTTGATTTGGAAGATGATGACGGAGGCCCCAATGTGTATGAATGCAATTGAGTACCAGTTGTCAAAAAATGTGTGTTCTTTAGCAAACATCCTTGGTTAATTCCCTTTAATATCAATTCTTTTATGTTTTGGCAGGATATTCACTGCATCGTCCTGTGCATTTTGTGTCCGTAGTATTTTGGCGGGGAAAAAAATATCGATATGATGGCATGGGACTTACAAATAACACCAGACTTCAAACCTTCAAACAGTATGACTGCGAAGAAGAAGGGTCACATGCTTTTTATTTAATGTTTTAAAGTAAGACTAATTTGAATTTACTTTGTGCAAGTATTTCTAGACTTGAATTTGATTCAATTATTATATAATCAATGATTAAATTATTATATAATGCAGAGTTAAGTATCTCTAGACTTGAATTTGATTCAATTATTATATAATGCAGAGTTATGAATGATTGACTAAACAGAAAATTCAACAGTTTAAAATTATATGTTTATTATTAACTAGTTCAGTTATGGTACAAAATTTATATATATGTACTTTGGCCATGTAGGAGGCTACTCCTACACTGCCAACTAGATACCTCACGCTGGCCAGATGCTGTTTGGTGAATGGTCTGGCTAGCAAGACTACTCCTGCTCTAGCATTATAGAGGTAGTGCATGATACATGAAGATGACAACAGCTTGAGAATACCATAAGCCCAACTCTAGACTACTCCAGACTACTACTGCTACTCCTGCTGTTAGAGGGGAAGTCCTACTCCCACTCCTACTCCCTGCTCCTGGTTTTAGGCCCAACTCCCCGCTCCTGCTCCTACTCCTGAGTAAATTCCGTAACTGCCACGGAGTTTTAGTGGCACTTGGAACCTATACTCCTGGTTTTACGCTGCAACTCCTACTCTGTTACACAGGAAGTCTTACTCCTACTCCTACTCCCGGTGTCAAGTAAATTTGGGTATCCCCAAATATGGGTGTCCCGGGTACTTATATTTACGAAAAAATGGGTGCCCCCATACCCGTACTTCCAGAAATATAGGTACCCCCGTACCTATATTTACGGGAAATATGGGTATCCATGCCATTTAACGTAGTTAAATAAGGTTAACGGCGGGAGCTGGGTCACGGCGGCGGCCCACACCGAGGAGGTGTGGCAACAAGCTACCCGCGTAAGGAAACGCATGCGTACGGGCTGCACGTGGCCACGAGTTCAGGTAGCGGAGATTGGCGAGAAGGCTGCCAAATTCTGGTTCTAGGGTGACAGCTGTTGCTAATCTCAATGGATTCACCGCCTATCACTGGTTCAGAGAGGAGGGACTTCCCTCCAACCGAGGGTTCTGACAGGAGAGACGCACCTCCTACACCTACATTCACGGCAGAGCAGCTGGAGTGGCTCATACCTAGGCTAGGACCCTCCCATCCTGCAGCCTGGAGAGCTGCAGTGGACCCAGTCCTAGGTCCAGCTACGGACCCCTTGACCTCCGGCCTAGGGCTAGACAGTGCAGGCAGTAGCTCAGCTGCAGAGACCCCACTCAGAGATGGCCTTTCCAACTCAAGCCTTGCAGGTGAGCAGTAGTGATGGGTTCAAGTTGGCTAAGAGTAAGGTGGGAGTAATCTTGGCACTCCAGAGGAGCCTAGTGCAGGCCTGGTAGCTCCATTGACCCCAGGCCATGCCGTTCTCAAAGGCACCTAGGTCAGATGATAGCCAGATGCCCCTTTGCCTGATGCCCCTTTGTCAGATACCCCTTTGTCAGATACCCCTTACCCAGATGCCCCTAAGCGGGATATGACCCCATAGCCCAGACCCCTATTACGTGTTATTATAATGTCCCCCCCCCCCCCAGTCCCCTGAACGTTGTCACAACCTCATAGCCTGGAGCACCAGGCCACGCCTACTCATTTCAGCACTCCCCTCAGTGCCCTGAGCGAGGGCACAACCCCCATAACCTGGAGCACCAGGTCACGCCTACTTATTTCTGCAGTGCCCTGAGTGGCGACATGACCTCGCAGCCTGGGGCACCAGGCCACGCCTACTTATTTATACGTCCCCTCAGTGCCCTGAGCGGCGACACGACCTCACAGCCTGGAGCACCAGGCCACGCCTACTTATTTCTGCAGTCCCCTCAGTGCCCTGAGCGGCGACACGACCTCACAGCCTGGAGCACCAGGCCACGCCTACTTATTTATAACGTCCCCTCAGTGCCCTAAGTGGTGACATAACCCCCATAACCTGGAGCTCCAGGCCACGCCCACTTATTTATGCGGCCCCCTCAGTGCCCTGAGCGAGGGCACAACCCCATAACCTGGAGCACCAGGCCACGCCTACTGATTTATGCGGCCCCCTCAGTGCCCTGAGCGAGGACACAACCCCTTAACCTGGAGCACCAGGTCACGCCTACTTATTTATGCGGCCCCCTCAGTGCCCTGAGCGAGGGCACAACCCCTTAACCTGGAGCACCAGGTCACGCCTACTTATTTATGCGGCCCCCTCAGTGCCCTGAGCGAGGGCACAACCCCTTAACCTGGAGCACCAGGTCACGCCTACTTATTTATGCGGCCCCCTCAGTGCCCTGAGCGAGGGCACAACCCCTTAACCTGGAGCACCAGGTCACGCCTACTTATTTATGCGGCCCCCTCAGTGCCCTGAGCGAGGGCACAACCCCTTAACCTGGAGCACCAGGCCATGCCTATTTATATATTAGGCCCCCTCATGGTTGTCACCATATGTTGCATATGTTGGTGGTCCAGGTCCTCTACCTCCGTCGGTCCCTACATTTTCAGCCACCTCGGCAGGCCCAGGACTCAGTCTCCTTGCCGCAGCGGCACCATTGCCAAGCACCTCCTCTCCTCTTTGGAGCACTGCCACGACCCTGCCATCCCTGGGATCCCGGGGCCCCTTCAACCCCATTGCACTAGTCTCCACCAGGGTCGCCAAGAAGATCATGGCCCTGGAGTTTGTGGAGATGGCAGAGGTGGTGGCAGAGGACAGCGTGATCCCCACCACTCGCACGTCAGGGTCGGCCCGCCCTCCAGTCACCAGCATCTCCCTGTGGCTGGAAAGGTTTTCAATCATGGCGGCGATCCTGGCCACCAGGTTTCCGGAGAAGGCTCCCGAGTTCCTAGCCTACCAGGCCTCGATCGTCCGAGCGGAGCGCAACTATGAAGGCTGCCAGTGGGTGCTCTACGACCGGCAGTACCGGAGAGAGGCGCTCGCTCGAAGAGACCTCAACTGGTCAGTGCCCAATACCAGGCTTTATAATGAAGCCTTTACCGGTCGGGCCAGGGTCATACCCAGGTGCTCGTACTGCCTGGGTGACGACCACCTGGTAGGGAGCTGCCCAGTGAACCCGGCGTCGGTGTCGGTGTCAAAGTGGGACGGTACTCAGCCCTCAGCTCAGCGGCCCTACACATCGGAGCCCTGCAGAAACTTTAATGAGGGCAAGTGCAGGAGAAGTAGCTGCAGGCACACCCACGTGTGCCTTAGCTGCCATGAGGCCCACCCGTGGGTGGACTGCCCTCGAAGGCGCCAGTCAGGGAAGGCAGTGAGAGCCCGGTCTCCTATTCGTCGCTCAGGTGGTGGGGGACACCGCTTCTGAAGTCAGAGTGAACTGAACTGAACTTATATTTAGTTTATTGAGACTGGTCTATGGTCCTAGTCATGTGGCATTATGCGACACTATTCAATTGCTGGTTGTTGTAAATCAGGGGTAGGGCGAGTAGGACTGGGGTAGTGCTAGGTAAGGGGGGGGGGGTCACTAGTGTAAGATTAGTCACCTGGTTTAGCTGGGCAGTGGGCTTAAGTGGTTGCCAGTATAACAAACTGCACTGCAAGTAAACGTAAACATGGTCAGGGTTATGCTATGACAGGAACGCTGGCAAGAAGCTATGATACCTAACTCAGGAGCCTTGCTCAGCTAGACCAGGTGTATTAGGGTTCCACCCCTGCGGGGGTGTGACGGCCTATGGCCTCCTAAACTCTTTTATCTCACACCATCTGCATGCTTGCAGGATGGTCCTCTCGATATGTGTACATGGTAGACTTGCTCTGCCTGGACGCCTGCAGACCAGCGCAGGAGCACCAATGCAAGGATCTGTCAGTTATAACCACACCATTGCGTCAGCGTGAGTGGGAAAGAAGTTTGGCCGGACACCCAGACGCGGCATTTGCAATGTACATTTGCTCAGGTTTGAAGGAGGGGTTCAGAGTGGGGTACTGTCGCAACTACCCCTTGAAGTCGGCCACTCGGAACATGGAGTCAGCCACTCAACACCCGGAAGTGGTTGCGGAGTACCTGCGGAAGGAATGTGCATCGAGCCGCATGCTGGGGCCCTTTCCCAGCACGGCCCATCTTCCTCAGCTACACGTCAGCCGCTTTGGCGTGATCCCCAAAGGCCACAACACAGGCAAGTTCCGTCTGATCACCGACCTCTCCTTCCCTGCCAGACAAAGCGTCAACGATGGTATAGACCCTGAACTGTGCTCCCTGGTATATACCAGAGTCGATGAGGTTGCGGCGCAAGTGGCAATCAGTGGGAGAGGTGCGTTACTGGCGAAGGTCGATATCGAGGCAGCATATCGGCTGATCCCAGTCCACCCTCAGGACCGCATCCTCCAGGCAGTACAGTGGGGAGGTAACACCTTCGTGGATCCGATGCTGCCCTTCGGACTGAGATCTGCACCTAAGATCTTCAACGCAGTGGCAGATGCTCTTCAGTGGCACCTGGCGCAGGCAGGTGTTGAGGTCTTGTTCCACTATCTGGATGACTTCATAATGGTAGCCCCTCCTGCGTCTCATCTATGTCACGCATGGCTGCAGATTCTGATACAAGAATGTGCTCGGCTAGGGGTCCCGATCGCTGCCCACAAGACAGAAGGACCCTCCACTGTGGTGGTGTTTCTGGGCATTACAATAGACACTGCAAAGGGAGAGCTGCGTCTCCCTGAGGACAAGCTATCTCGGCTGCAGGATCTTCTGGAGGAGTGGAAGTCGCGGAAATGCTGTACCCGAAAGGAGCTAGAGTCATTAATAGGGCTCTTAAACCATGCCTGCAAGGTTATAAGAGTGGGACGGTCATTTCTGAGACGGATGATTGACCTCCTGCATTCCATCCATCGTCCCCCAGCTAGTAGAATTCCAATCAGGCTGAGCCAGAGCTTTAGAGCCGACTTGGCATGGTGGGTGGAATTCCTCAGCAGATGGAACGGGATCTCCTTTCTCAACCCCCCATCATCCCTCGCGAAGATCCACCTTTATACTGACGCGTCGGGATCCTGGGGATGCGCTGCCTGGTGTGGGGAGAACTGGCTACAGGTACGGTGGGATTCACGAGCTGACTCTCTCTCAATAGCAGAGAAGGAGCTGTTACCAATCATCTTGGCAGGTCATGCCTGGGGAGCAACCTGGAGGGACTGCCAGGTCGTCTGCCATTGTGACAACCAGTCGGTGGTTGCCGACCTGAAGTCACGGTCAACAAAGCACAAGGGCATGATGCACTTGTTGCGCATAGTGGTGTTCGCTGAGGCTAGTTTCAGGTGTTCTCTCTTCCCATCCTATATTGATACCAAGGCCAATCACTTGGCGGACAGCCTGTCACGTAACAATGCATGTTATTTTCTCTCCAAGGTACCCTCGGTGTCACCACACCCCTCTCCAGTGTCTCCGCAGCTGCTAGACCTCCTCCTCAACCAGGAAGCAGATTGGACAGCTCCGACCTGGCGCCGTTGTTTCAGGAGTACGTTCAAGCTGGACTAGCCCAGTCAACTCACAGGACCTATGATGCAGCCATGAGACACTTCACGCAGTTCTGCCTTAATTACTCTATTCAAGCTCCCTTCCCTGTGCACGAACATCTGTTATGCTACTTTGCCACATACTTAGCCAAAAAGAACCTTGCCCCACAGACCATCAAAACATATTTAGCCGCAGTTAGGAATGCTCAGATTGCGATGGGTTTGCCTGACCCGAGGGATCAGTCCTCAATGCCGCTGCTGAAGCGCGTCCAGGCAGGCATCAGCAGAATCAGGCTTCAAGCAGGGAAGAGTACCAAGCTGACCAGACTTCCTATCACGTTCCGCATTCTGCAGCAGATCTGCAAGGCCTGGGCGGGTTCGAGAAACCCGGATAGGGTCCTTCTCTGCGCTGTTGCAACTACAGCATTCTTCGGTCGGCATGGAAGGCTACCACAGATCTGGCGTGGGTAGACGTGGCAGTTGACGACCTACAGTCTCCACGGATGATCCAGGTCCACCTGAAGCAGTCGAAGTGTGACCAGTCAGGCATAGGTGCGGACGTGGTCCTAGGTACGACCGGGGTGGACGTCTGCCCGGTAGGGGCAGTTACTCAGTATCTACATACTAGGGGACCTGATGCCGGCCCTTTCTTCGTGGATCATGCGGGTCAGATGGCGACAAAGGCCTGGTTCGTCCAACAGGTCAGGAAGGCTCTGCTGGTCCTTAACCTCCCTGCCCACCTTTATGCTGGACACAGCTTTCGGATTGGGGCAGTGACATCGGCAGCATTGTCAGGGGTGGAAGACTCTCTAATACAAACCCTCGGGAGGTGGCACAGTGCCGCCTTCCTGAGATACATTCGTACTCCCAAATCCCAGCTCGCCAGTGTATCGGCAAGGTTGGCTGGTTAGCGGAAGTGGAGGGGTTAGAGACAGTGGGAACAGGACAACTGTTTTTATGTAACTATCGGCATTCACCTCACTGTAATTCACTGTTTTGTTCAAAGTTGTGTTTCAGATTATCCTATGTATCTCTTAAATCGGGGGCTAGTGACGACATCCGGCGGGGAGAAGTGAGTGAGTGGTAGACCGTGAGGCAGGTATGTTGACCCTAACTAATTTAATTGCTTTGGGGGGGCTGTTGGCTGGTCTCCCAACCAACTGCCTTGGGCCACCAGGCCCCAAATGCGCGCGGCAATCTGCGCAAAAGGGGCCTTCCCCCCAAAGCTGGGGATTTCCCTGCATGTGAGGGTTGGGTGAACACACCTACCTCGGGTTAAACGGGTGCCAGCCCAGTTCCTGCCAAACGTATGATAGATAGGTAATAAGAATGCATGGCACTACCTCTTGTTAGCGACTAGAGTTAACTGCGGAAATATGGGTATCCCCTTTTATTAAACTGGTTACTGAGGAGTGGAGTGAGCGGGTTAAAGTGGCGGAGCAGAGGAGGAATGGGCAAAGCTTAAACCAGTGAGTTAGCCTTCTAACAGCGCTTAAAATGAGGGAAATTATCTTTAATTTACTAAAACTGTGTAGTATGTTGGTTCTCGCGTTTTTTTAAAGCTACTTTCTACAAGCAAACCTATACAGAGGAGGAATGGGAAAAGCTTAAACCAGTGAGTTAGCCTTCTAACAGCACTTAAAATGAGGGCAATTATCTTTAATTTTATACTAAAACTAGATTAGCTAGCTAGATAAAATATGCTACTTATGTTTTATATTGTGCTTATAGCAGTTCCTTTTATTTTTACCAATAATATTATGCTCATTAATGATTTATTTTACCCAAATTTCTTTATGCATTGTCCCAAAAATATATTTCTAATAAAGTACCAATATTTACCATTAGATTGTAATTTGACAAAAAACAACAACATCTCAATAGCTACTAGAGGTGTGCTAAATGGCACAAATATGTGAGCTCTTAGTTTTAATTAAACTATTTTTGTATTGATATAGTTTGTTCTTCTATGATGGCATTGACTTGACTTTTTATAAGCAATTATTGTTAAGGGAAACTAATTCAGTAGAATTAGCTTTTCTGGCTGCTAGACAATGCAAACAATTTTAAACTTTGCAGCTCTTTTTTTTTTTTTTTTTAAGCCAGTTCCTATTTTCCCTGCAAACAGATTGTGAAGAAGCCAATTTTCCCTTTCCCTGAAAATTATTTTTTCCCTCTCTTGTTTAGGTTGATCTCTTATTGAAGTGAAACCTTCAGCTCTTATAGCTTGTCTTTCACTCTCTCATTCCTTTTGTCTGAAATGAAGCAGAAGATGGTTTTTTAAATGTTCAATCCTGACTGTGTTGGAGTTTGACAGTGATAGAAAACAAACCACTCTTTTGCTGAATGTGTGTGTATTCAATCATATAAAAGGTATAAATAAATGTTTTAGCTATATTGTTACTATAACAATATACAGATGAACAACTACACTTCATAAGCTGTTCATCATGAGTATGAACATACTTAATTATTTCTTTATTTTGCCACAATCAAGTTGTTAAAATTGTAGCAAATAAGTAGGCATATTCCATTATAGCCAGTGATCGTGCAAATTAAAAAATCCTCACAATTTTATACATCTAGCTAGCAGCAAGTGACATAACCAGCAGAAAAATTAAAAGTACTAGAGTGGAATATTTTAGATACACAGTCATAGCAATAGTAATTGATACAAAAATGTAAAAATTGATCAAAACCAATAGCTCACAGTAGCTAGGGAGAACTTTAATGAATGACCTCACGTAATTTGCTACTTTTACGACTACTTTCATTTGATATGTCCACACGAAGAGAAAAACAATCCTAGGAATAGCATGAGCGAAAGCTTAAAATATCATAAGAAAGCACACACTAATAGTGATTTCAGATTCATACAACAGATTACATGGAAGTTAATGATGCTAAAATATATTATATAGTGTTGGGGTGAGGGTGAATGAGGCAGACTGACATGTTAAGGACATTACTATTTTAAAACTAAAATGTAAAGTATGATTGTATAGCATATAGATACAAGCATTGCTGAGCAAGATCTAGTGTATATTTTTCAAGTTTCTCTCAACATATTATGTCAATATAAATGTATTGATGTAGTAATGTAAAATATAGCTAACTAGCTGAGTGACATAAAAATACCAGTAGTAATAATTAAAATTAAACGTTTACAAGTTTCGTGCCTACGAGCTAATGGTTCAGTTCAAAATGTATTACAGACACCTGCTACAACAGTAGTTTTTGGCATCATACAACTTCAAATCGATGTTGTCACATTTTGAATGATACCATTCTTTATATTGGGAACACTTGACTAATGGACCCTTTACTGTATCAGCTTTGTAGGCAATAAGTACAAACACTGGCACCATTTTCATGGACTTGATTCTACTCTTCGTGTTTTTTTCACCGACAACGAGTTGATACTGGAAACATGTTCTCTTTATCCACACACAAATCAAAATGTGCTCGCATGGCAGACTGGTTAAACTGTCGCTTAAGAGACGGTGAAAATCCAGTGCCAGGTGAGCAGTCGTATATGTCTACAGTTCCTGCAGGACAGAAACTTGGCAATGGTTACCATTGACATGAACTATTTGAACAAACGGACAATCTTCTGATTCGTATTGGTCAAAACGTTGTAGGAGAAGGGTGTCCTGTAGACCAAGTTGTTTGGGAAACTCTTCCTTTATCAGCACACTTGCAGCATTAATATGCTTATCTGTCAGCCATTCTCCTCTTTTTAACATATTATCTTGATCAGCTGTTAACAATCCCAGCCGCTTGTTCCAATAATTCCATTCATCATTGGATACTGGTAAGTCGTTCAACACAATACTGGAACTATTCAATATGTCACTTGAGTTGTTAGAACATTCCTTGACAACTCATACAACCCCTTACCCATACATCTATTGACGATGTATGGTCCTAGCCATGTAGGCTCAAGCGTGCCACCTTTTCTCTGCTTCTGAGCAGTATTCTCCAGAAGTGCCTCTGTCCCTACGTTTATAGTAGCCACTTCATGTTTTCGATCATAGGTATTTTTTTGTTTTTCCTGTGCTTTTAGTTATATTTATCTCAACTTCATTGAATACTTTCTTTCTTGATTCAAGTAAGGATTCCATGACCTCATCCAGCTTCTCTTCATCACCATTTACTTCCTTACATGCTTGGAGGCTATCACTGTCAATAGGTAGCGCTCATATCTTGCTGGAAAAGCATGTAGTAAGGTGAATGTTTTGTTGAACCTTGAAACAATTCCCGATACCCCATGAGTACGCAATCAATTTTGTCATCCCAATCACTTTGCTCTTCATTACTTAGCTTTGCCAAACACTGACAAAGAGTTTAGTTTAAGAGCTCAGTTAGCCCGTTGTTCTATTAAAAGAAAATTGATTTTTAATATGGAAACTAAAATGATTATTAAAATGTATCTGAAATTAAAGTATACTCAAATTTTTGGTTTGGTAATGTTTTGGAGTCTAGTGCAAATATTTTTGAAATCTGTGTTTATTATGACAAAATGCAGCTGTTAAATTACAACTTATGACATTTAGATTTACCTGAGGGTGGTAAGCACTTGTAATTCGGTGGTGAGTTTTGGTGATGGAGTAGAGTTCACTGGACAATCTATTAATAATTTCCCTTCCCTGGTCAGTAATCAAAATATGAGGGCAACTAAATTGACACATTACCTATGAAGAAAAAAACAACTGAGCTAATAAACATATTTAAAGAATAGCAAAACAAAATTACTGAATAAATGAATTTGGAGATTCCAACTGCATGCTTCGATGGAAAAGGGGCTGTCTCTGCCCACTTCGAAAAATAGTCTGTTACTGTAACTATTTATTACCCCTTGTGGTTTCAGGAAGTGATTAAATCCATTCCCATTTGGTAGAATAACTTGGGTTTGACTGGAATAGGGTGGAGTGTACCTACTGACTTCTTCAGCTTGTTTTGACACTGACAACGATCACATGACACCACCTAAGTGACCTAGTGCCAGGTGAGCAGTCATGTACATCACAGTTCCTGGAGGCCAAAACTTGTTGGACACACAGAACCAAGACATGAATTATTACAATTTTTGTATGAAAAGGATGTCTTGTAGATCATGTTTCTTTAGAAACCTTTCCTTCATTAGCTGTCTATAGCAGTAATATGCTTATCTGGCAGCCATTCACCTCTCTTGATCAACTTTGGCACCCTCAGCATCTTTTTCTAAGTACTCCAATCTATCATAAGATAATGATTCAGTCATTCTCGGCTGAAATAATTATAATAATAGGAATTTTTTCTCTTTTTAACAGCCAATATTTTAATTATAACTTAACCCGACATTTCGACTTCTTGCCGAAGTGCTCTTCAGGGGTCAACTGAGATTGAACTCTCCATGGTGATATAATAACACAAGTAAACAGCAAGATTTCTGGAGGGCACGCTTACTGTTTAGTATATGTAGAGCCAAACAAACTTGGTAGTGCAGGGACCCCCAATGGGCTGTTTTCAAAAGTTGCATATGTAACATACCGAGCTTTAATAACTTAAATATTTGTGTATTAACTTTTAATACAGTCATCATAACTAGAGCACTCTTATTCCTGCAACTAGATTATGTATGTATACGAGTATTGTGTATGCATACACTTCCCAGTTCACTCTACCTTGCCTACTGTGTCCTCTATCGTGAAGCATCTATCACATGCTAAATACGCAATTTCTCTTCCGAAAACTTTGCCAACAGTGATACTTCGCTATTGAATCAAGACATCAATGGTTGATATAAGTAAATTACAGCTACTAACTGATTGGAGCATGTTCTTATTATATTATAGTTATTATATTATAGCATGGGTGAAGACATAAAAATATATTGCTTAGAGCAACTAACTATACAGAGTAATGTGAACAACGGCAAACATACTTTGTGTCAAGCAACAATATGTAGAGAGGCTGACAAATTTGCTTGCACTTATGCACACTGAGGGTTAACATGCCCAATGAATATACACTAAAAATGGGAGTATTAAAATATAGTCTAAATTTATTTTACCATTTTAATTTTTAGAACAGAAATTTTATCTTTGCTAAGTGCCTGAAATTTCCTCACATAATTTTGAAACTTCTAAGCATTGCTGGCACATTCAAATTTCTTTAACTGAGATGAGGGTGGTAAAACAGTTTCGATACAAATTATATTTTTTTCATAGTGCCATGTGTAAAGACCAAGTAATACTTCGAAGGAAAAATGAATGAAATAGAATGTACGAACATGTGACAGTTATACACATGTTTTTTTTCTTTCATTGCATATATACTTATTTCATTTAGTAGCACATGAGTATTTTATTCTACTCTTCATCAGAAATTACCTACTTTCTTAAATTTTATTTCTGGTTTCAAATTCAATTGCATATTTCAAGCTTCTGTTTTATATAAAATGGCATGCAATATTAGCTTTGATCTTGATGATCTTGTCATTTCTTGAAAACTTATATAAGCAACCACATATCTGCTGATAATGTATGGTCATAGCCTTACAGGCTAAACCTTGCCACCCTTTTCGTTTTTCTGAGCAGTATCTTCACATCGAATTCATGCTTTGATAATAGGTATATTTTAAGTTTTCCTGTGCTATAGTTATATTGAATTCAACTCACTACTAATCGTCGTTGATCCTGTCATTCCAGTAAAGCACCTCTATTCATGTCAGTTACAGTGATATTGAATCAAGACATCAATGGTGGGTATTTGTAAATTACAACTACCTGCAGTGCTGCCTATGCTACTAGTGCCCAACACACTAAAGTCACACTCTCATTGCCCATATACCTAAAAAGTACCTCTGTCCCAATGTTAATTCTTATCTAATTCATGTTTCAATCATAGGTAATTTTTTTCTTGTGCTTTAGTTTTATTGATTTCAACCTCATTGCAAAATTTCTTGTTCAAGTAAATATTCAATGACCCCATCCTGCGTCACTTCCTCCCCATTTTCTTCCTCACATGTTGGAAGGCTATCACTGTCAATAGGTAGCCTAACGACATTCATTAGTCGAGTTCAAAGAACCAACTTGCCTACAAAAGAAAAAAAACTATTTTTGTGGATAATCATACCTTGTTGAAACTTATTTTAAGTTGTTGTGTCTATTGTAAATACTCTGTTGAGCATGTGCAAATTCAGCTGCATTATTACGTCATTTTATTATAGCTATGTATAAGGTCAGTGCTGTGCTTGAACATTGTTGCTAACCTGAAGTTCAACTTGAAGAATGCTGTTATAATTGAACAGGTACTCACAATACATGCAACAAAGCAACATCACTTCATAATAATACAATTCTAATTAATATGGGTACAATTTGTGGTGGTGATTAATGGGTGTGGTTTATCCTTAAATCATTGTTTTGAAAGTTGGAGCGTATGCAATAAGAAATAAAAGGGTCATATATTATTAAAATCTGTGGCTATGCAAGTTAGTTAGCTATACTCAGTTTCTTTTTTCTAGATAACCTTGCTTAGCTAAATAGTCTTTCTTCTTTTTTCTAAAATTAATGAGAATCCCATGTTTGAGTGTAAACACCAGAAATCCTGTGGTGAGTTTGAAAAATCAATTAATAAATCATCTTCCCTGGTCAGTAATCAAAATATGAGGGCAAACAAATTGACACACATTACTTATGAAATATTATGATGATAAATGTTTGTTCAGGTTTCTCCTGCTCGGACTGAACAAGAACTACTTCAAGCCAAGTCATCATGCATCTTCATAGCCATACACACTCATTGAACTTGACAATATTCATGATCAATCATACTCAATTAGAAACTATTCGTATGCATTACTCTTGTAGTATTCTGTACCACACCAACCCATAGCAGACTTGCTCAGGCAGTCTGCATTTAATGTTCTGTGAATTGTATGCCATTCTTGTAGACAAGTTTAAAGCCTGAAACTCTTGGGGTAACTGGGAGTATAACTGCTTTTGGAGTATTTGACAAGGCTGCAATTGCGCAAGTGACAGCGGCTGCGTTGGGTATATTTCCTTGGTCTCAGGTCTTGTCTTCCTGGTCCTTCAAGCCTTTCACTTTAGGTTTGGTTAGCTTTGTTTACTCTACGAGCTAGCTTAGACCTGCCCACCGAGCTCGGGAATTTACGCCTCCCGAACATTGGTCCTTCGAGCCGGATATCTTACTCTGGGTAAGAAGGCCAGTGCTTGAGCTCTTTGGGTTATCGAAGACCATACTGTGGCAGAGTTATTGCCTTTCTAATCGTTCGTTCGTTCGGTCGTTTTCTGTTTTTGAGTCGAGTGCAGTTACTACGTAGCTATCTACTTGCTATTTCGTTTGTCGACCTACTCTTCTCTTCAACGACTCACTCACTCTCTCCTGGATCATCATGGACGACACAGCATCGCCTGAAATCGAAACGCTCAGACGAAAAAGAGGACACCGTCGAGGACAAATCACCCGAATACAGCGTCGTTTATTGGCTCTACAAGCCAAAAACGTAAGAGAACTCTCCCTTCCAGGGATCTCCTCACTCAAGGCGGACTTCGAAAGCGAGGTCAAACTCCACGAAGCCCTCCAGGATAAAATCGAAGACCTCATGGCTGAGGACGAATCTGCTCTCAATGTCGAATCTAACGAACGAGAAGCCAGAGACGAAACTCACTATTCCATTCGCCAAGGCTTTGTCAATCTAAAGACCAAGCTCGAGGCATGGGCCGATGCGTCTAGCCTCAACAGAAGGCTGACCTCTCTTCTTGCTCTAGAGGACACTTCCACTCCCTACTATCGACAATCATTCATAGAGTTCAGGGAGGAGGTTGCTGCCCTAGACAAGAAAACCCTTCTGTGCTCAGAAGACGAACCAATTCGCTCTCTCTTAGCACAACTTCGAGAAGGTCTCACCGCACTCCAAGATGGCCTAGTTGCCGCGGAGGGACGTACTCCACCTTCAGCGGTCTCCACCATGGAAAGACCCACTTCCTATCATGGGACAAAGCTCAAACTAGACCTGCCAACATTTTCAGGACATCCACCTGACTGGCACCACTTCCACGAGCTGTTCACGGCTGCTCTCGACAGAGCAGGAGATGCTTACTCCGAACGTGAGAAGGTATGCTTCCTCCTCAAAGCCATGCAAGGAGGAGAAGCTGAGCAGATCGTAAAGTCACATGCAACTTCCGAGGCTGGGTACACCAATGCCCTCAAGGCCTTGAAGTATCGCTTCGGCTCTGCCAAGAGAGTCTATCCCCACTTGGTCAAGAAGGTCACATCACAAGACCGTATTTCTCTCGACCAGGCGGGATTCACCAAATACCGTCAAAACTACGTTCTCCCTCTTCAAGCCATGAAGGAGTTGAAATGCACTGAAGTCTCTCAGATGATAGCAGCACTCGCTCTTTCTCAGTTCGACGACAGGCTGAGAGAGGAATGGACCAAGACCTTCAAATCTGCCACAGACGTTCCCTCCCTGGAGGATCTAGATGCGTTCATTGAACCACTAGAAGGCAATCTGCCATCAGTCTCTCACGACGATTCCTCAAGCCACTCGACTACACGGAAACCAACTCCAAAGGTCAACAAGAGCAACTCGATGGAGTGCTCACTCTGCAAGGAGCAACATCGTCTCCACAAATGCCCAGTCTTTCTGGGATACGACGTCGACAGACGGTTCAAAGCCATCAAAGACAAACGAGGATGCACCAACTGTCTGTCACTCAACCACTCAGTTCAAAACTGCAGCTCATCCTTCACCTGTAGGGAGTGTGATGCTAAGCACCACACTCTCTTGCACCGTGCGAAGCAAGCTTCATCCAAGGCTGCCTCCACGGCAGCTTCCTCTGCTAACAAGACCACTCATGATCTTATGGCCATAGGGGAAGCTGATGCTTCGGCTTCTACAGCCTCTCACGAACCACCCAAGATCTCCTTTCTCCATACAGCCATAGCCAAGGCAGTGCACGGAGACAGGGAGTGCGACATAAGGATGGCCTTCGACACGGGCGCAGCTTCATCTCTCATAACAGAAGCAGTAGCCTCCACTCTCAAGCTTCAGCGCTATCCCAGACGCCTGCACATCACTGGTGCTTGCGGAGGGGGAGTGAGTCGCCACTTCGTCGAGGTCACGCTGAAGTCCATCCTCTACCCAGACAAGTCCATCTCCATCAAGCTCCAGGTCGTGAAAAGTCTCCCCGAGATTCCCTCCCCTCAGGACATCGAGCAGATCAAGGCCGAGCCACATTTGCAAGGCCTGCCTCTGGCTGACCCTCACTTTGGGGGGAAGCTGGACATCCTGCTTGGAGGTCTCGACTATCCCAAGTGCATTGTCGGATCTCTCACGACTGGGTTGGAGTCAGAAGTCGTCACTCAGCCTACGCTCTTTGGCTGGACGGTCGCCGGACCTCTGGATTCTACTCAAGACACATCTGTTCTCCAGATACAAACATCTGAGGACAACCTCAAGGACGATCTGTCTCGTCTCTGGGAGCTGGATCGCACGCCAGAGACCCAACACCTCTCCATCGAGGACGAGGAGGTGACACAACACTTCCTTGACACTCACAGCAGGGATAAAGACGGGAGATACATCGTACGTCTCCCTCGCATTCCTCAACCACCCCCCTTGGGTACCTCTCGAAACCTAGCCGTTCGACGAGCAAATCAGAACGAGAAATCTCTCAAGAAGAAGGACAAATTGTCTGAATTTCAAGCCGCACTGGAAGAGTATCCACGACTCGACCATGCAGAGGAAGTCCCTGATTCTGATCGAGAACTTCCCCATTACTACATGCCAGTCCATGGTGTGTTCAAAGCATCATCTACGACCACCAAGGTTCGCCCAGTGTTCGACGCCTCTGCTCCCACCTCCAATGGATCGTCTCTCAATGACACACTCATGCAAGGCCCGAATCTCTATCCACAGCTCACAGACATATTGCTGAGCTTCCGCAAGCACACCATCAGCTTCTCTGCGGACATCAGTAAGATGTTCCGAGAAGTAAAGCTCCATCATGAAGAACGTGACGCCCACCGATTCCTCCTGAGAAACCAGCAAGGACAACTCAGAGACATGAGGATGAAGAGGCTCACCTTCGGAGTCAGACCATCTCCCTACTTGGCCACACAAGTCATTCGTCATCTAGCCGAACAGCACTCCTCCTCTCATCCTGAGGCAAGTCGCGCCATTCTCCAGTCCTTCTACGTCGATGACTATCTGGACGGGAGAGATACGGTGGAAGAAGCCAAACTCATTCGCCAACAGCTCTGCGACTTGTTGTCCTTAGCTGGCATGACCCTTCGTAAATGGCGCTCCAACTCGGACGACTTCAAGGCGACCATTCCTCAAGGCATCATCGAAACTGCCGATCTACAAATCTCCTCTGCTGACAAGCCACTTAAGGCACTCGGTCTGCACTGGAATGTCACCAAAGACACCCTCTCAGTCTCTACGCCAACCATCGAGACTTCTTCAGAGTTCACCAAAAGGACTGTAGCATCTATCCTGGGCAAGGTGTTCGACCTCCTCGGATTCTATTCCCCCTTCACCGTTTCGGGAAAGATCGTCCTCAGGAAGCTCTGGGAGTTGAAGATAGGCTGGGACGAGCCAGCTCCACCTGCTATTCAGGAGACATGGCGAGCATGGCTCTCACAGTTGGACTTCATCTCTGAACACTCAATACCTCGTCGATACTCTACTCACAAGGGAAAAGCTGTTGCTTACCATCTCCACGGTTTTGCTGACGCCTCACAAGACGCCTATGGAGTAGTGGTCTATCTGCAACAAACTTACTCGGACAACACGTCCACTACAGCCATAATCATAGCCAAAGCGAGAGTTCTGCCACTCAGAGAAATCTCCATTCCCAAAGCCGAGCTCACAGCAGCTCACCTCCTCGCCAAACTTCTCAAGTACTGCTCCCTGCAGTTGAACGTCCAAGACATGACAGCCTGGACAGACTCTTCCATAGTCCTCTGCTGGCTCAGAAAGTCTCCGGCTTCCCTCAAGACCTTCGTCGGGAATCGCGTCAAGCAAATACAACAATTCCTACCCAATGCTCGATGGAGCCACATACCTTCAGCGGCCAACCCTGCTGACATGCTGTCCAGAGGGATGCCTGCTGAAACACTTCTCAACTCAACTCTCTGGTGGAACGGGCCTCCATGGATCAACCTTCCTCAATCGGAGTGGCCTCCACCAAAGTTCGATCTGCCTGAAGTCTTGCCCGAGGTTAAGACCGTCACACTCACGGCTGTGCCAGAGCCTCAAAGCAGACCATGGCAAACTTACTCAAGCTTCGAACACATGACCAGAGTTCTCTCTTGGTGCAGAAGGTTTCTCATAAATCTGAAGACTGCTCCAGACGAACGCAACAAGTCTACACATCTCTCCACGTTGGAATGCCAGGCAACTGTCAACCACCTCACCGCCATGGATCAAGAAGAGTTTTTTCCACAAGCATTCAAGGCTGTGAGGAAGAAAGACAGGCTGCCCAGAGGACACACCTTGTACAAGTTCGAGTGCTCCATCAGCGAGTCTGGTGTCTTGCTTATCTCTACTAGAGTGAGAGACCCACTCAACCCTCTGTCCAACAAGAAGCTCGTACCTCTCTCCATCAAGTCTTCATTGACGAAACTTCTACTCTCTTCTCTCCATAGAAGATATCTCCATCCAGGAACCAACACTCTACTAGCCATCATCAAGGAAACATATCACATCCCTGGAGTCAGGAATTTCCTCAAGAGACTCAGCAGAAGCTGCCCCAAATGCCAACGAGCGTATCAGCAAGGCACTTCTCAGCCTATGGGACTCCTGCCCTTGGTTCGTACAACTCCCTCAGCTCCTTTTCTCAACACCGGTGTCGACTTCGCTGGCCCCTTCATCACCAAGCAAGGATACACCAGGAAGCCGGTTAGGGTCAAGAGCTATGCCTGCATTTTCGTATGCATGGCTACCAAGGCTGTGCACATCGAGCTCTGTCTCAGCCTCTCTACAGACGAATTTCTGTCTGCCTTGAGAAGATTCTGCTCCAGACGCGGATGCCCTGCGGCAATGTATTCGGACAACGGTTCTAATTTCATTGGAGCCCACGGTGAACTGCTGCAGATTCAAGACCTACTACGTCGCTCAAAGACGGCTCTCTCTCACTTCACTTCACAGAATGGAGTGACTTGGCATTTCTCTCCCCCCAGGACTCCTCATATGGGTGGCCTGTGGGAGGCAGCCGTCAAGCAGATGAAACTCTTGCTCAGAAAACTTGTTCAGCCTCATCAGCTCAGAACAGATGAACTTTCTTCAGTGCTCATCGAAATCGAAGGCATACTCAACTCGAGGCCTCTCGTACCGATAGACTCTACTGATCCAGAGAGCCTAGCTCTCACTCCAGGGCATTTCCTTGTAGGACGTCCCATCAAGGCGCTCCCTACAGACATCTCCTCCAAAGTCAAACTCTCCTCACTCAGGAGATGGCAGCTCACTCAGAAGCTCTCTAACGACCTGTGGGCAGCCTGGAAGCAATACTATCTTCAATCTCTGCACTCCAGACAGAAGTGGATCTCCCCAAGCCACACCTTCCACAAGGATGACATAGTACTTCTCAAGGAAGATTCTCTCGGATACCGACACTGGCCGTTGGCTCGGATCGTCGACACATTCCCGGGGGATGATGGAGTCGTCCGTGTGGTGGAACTTCTGTGCGGAGGCAAGACCGTCAAGCGTTCTACACATCTCGTCATTCCACTCCTCAGTGATGACTCTTCGGCTCAAGAATGATGACCTGCTGCTGACTACTATTTCTGCGACGTATCGACGCATCTTCTTCCCCCCCCAGTATGTTCAGGTTTCTCCTGCTCGGACTGAACAAGAACTACTTCAAGCCAAGTCATCATGCATCTTCATAGCCATACACACTCATTGAACTTGACAATATTCATGATCAATCATACTCAATTAGAAACTATTCGTATGCATTACTCTTGTAGTATTCTGTACCACACCAACCCATAGCAGACTTGCTCAGGCAGTCTGCATTTAATGTTCTGTGAATTGTATGCCATTCTTGTAGACAAGTTTAAAGCCTGAAACTCTTGGGGTAACTGGGAGTATAACTGCTTTTGGAGTATTTGACAAGGCTGCAATTGCGCAAGTGACAGCGGCTGCGTTGGGTATATTTCCTTGGTCTCAGGTCTTGTCTTCCTGGTCCTTCAAGCCTTTCACTTTAGGTTTGGTTAGCTTTGTTTACTCTACGAGCTAGCTTAGACCTGCCCACCGAGCTCGGGAATTTACGCCTCCCGAACAATGTTATCTTTAAGAGTAAGCAAAAATATATGAAATAGTTATGTGAATTTGGAGGCACCAGTTGAATTGAATCTACTCTCATCTGGTGGAATACTTGGATTTGACTGGAATAAGGTAGAGTCTTTAGCTTGTTTCGGTGCTGACAATGATCACATGACTCTACCTATAACATAAGAGGTAAAGAGAATACTTATAGTTTTTTTTCCTCTATCAATTGCAATTTGTGATCATTTTTTATCACATGCAAACAAACTAGCTGTTCAACTTTAACAGTTCCTGATTTAGATCATTTAGAAAGATTCTTAAAAATTCTACAGAATCTATGGTGACTGTCAATACTACCTCTCCTCTCTCTCGATCATTAATCATGTATTCCATCATTGGTTTCTTGCATGAACTAAAATGGCTGCATACTTCAAGAAACCAATAGCTTAATTCAACCAAAGTTCAATGCCATCCTTAACGCAAATGTCACTTCTGCTTCAAAAGTAGGCATCTTTAAAGTGTACACTTTCAAATGGTACATGAATTTAAGAATGGTAGTTTCAATTATCATTGAGTTTGCTATGAGAGGGCTTATTGTTATAGTTGAGTATGGAATTAAAGAAGCACAATCTACTTGAGGCAAAAAACTTCTATACCTTTGTTTAATTTGTAATTGTAAACTGTCCTCACCCACCTTCCCCCACCCCAGCCTACCTTCCTTATACCTCCAGAAGACAACAATGAACTGACAAAGTGACTCTGATCATAAGTGTTTCATACAATTCTCCTCTGCTTTTGCACATCTTCTACAATTAACGTTGGACTTATTGGATTTGGACTTTGATCCATTTGCCAATCAATAAAATATTAAGAAATGAATAATGCTCTGAGTAATTTGAACTAGAATCATGTGGAGATTGCTATGGCTGAAGTAATATTTCAAGCTTTGTCTTCAATAAATTGTGACAGAATCCAAGGTTAACTTGCAGTTAAGTACATAATTGTAGATACAGAATTATCAATTTTATACCTGTGTCATCTAGATGAGGATCATCTATCATTTCTCCTTCATTTTTCCAGATTCATCCCCACCCCTGCACTTCTCATCTTAATTCCCTTCCTATGTATCGTCCTTACATCAGAACTCTTCACCACAAACACTCTTTCAAATATGCAGTTATTGATGAGTGGAACAGAGTCCCCGATCACATAGTATCCCTTCCCTCAGAGTCTGAGTTCAAGAGTTCTCTAAAAAAACAGATTTTCAGATAATGTTGCATTGTATTGTCTTATTATCATACACTTTTTAGTCACTTCCTTTTATCATTCTGCTTCTGGAAATCCTTTATATTAGCCTTGTGCTAGCTGGTATTTCCTGTTTTGCTTTGCAAACAAATTATAAAAATAAAATAAATAATTAAAAATTGATTGAGAGAGTCTTCATTTAATGTTAGCTACTCAACTTCATAAACCTTATCATGAAATAAATCTTCATAAAACAATTAGCTTCATTGCTCATGTTAAATACATAATCTGTTATTACAAAAAACAACAACTTAAAGCAACGATGGCTACTCCTCTCCTATATATAGTAGTATAAATCGCCTCGATCAACCTAAAAAAAACTTTGCCCACCACCTCAGGACACTCTTCCTACTCTTTTCCAACCCCTGTACGTTCCGGGTAAACTGAGCACACGAGAAGGAGAACGCACAAGTATTACCAACACTTCCATTTTAGTCGGCTGCGAGGGTACCCAAATTTACGGCAGGATACCAATATTTCCGGAAATATGGGTACGCCGGGATACCCAATTTTACGGGATACCCATATTTCCGTGACACCGGTGTAGGAGAGATATGGGGATCCCAGCGATACACGCGCACCCCCATCCCTAACGGGGACTCCCGGAGCCCCCGATTCGCTAGCGATTTAGAGCACACCCTCAGCGATTTGGGGTTCCCCCCGCTAATGTCTCGTGGATGTGGTGGCCTGGTAAATTGTTCTTACATGGATTCACCTGATCCAGTTCTTTCTTACATGGCTTCACCTGATCTTGCTAAGGCTTCCCTGGATCCACCTTCTGCTAAAGCTTTCTCTAAACCTGCTAATAGCAAATACTCAGATTCTGCAATTACAAATTACTTAAAATCTGGATGTATATCCTGATGGTGTAGACAAAGTTTGCAAGTCAGGATTACGAAAAAGATCTAAATTTTTTGTTTTAGGTGGTGGTCATTTGTATTATGTAGGAGGGAAGGACAAAAGAACACCAAGGCTGGTTGTACAAAGTGAGCAAGAGCAGCATAGAATGGTCAAGGTCACTCATGATGCCGCTCACCTAGGGAGGGACAAAGTATTATCACAACTAAATGAAAAATACTACTGGCCAGCTATGTATAGCCAAGTGTGTGAATATGTAAGTATATTTAAGTTTTTATTTAGTTCCCTATTATATTGGAATCAATATCAACATTCATAATCATGAATTAGCAGCATAAATGACAAGCAATTAAAGTTGCATGACTGCTTATTTTATACTTGTATAGGACCAACTATACATATGGCTTACACTCTGCCAGTTAATTATTTAGTGTGAGTTAGATATGAATTTCTTTTGGAAAAAAGCTAAGTGAAGATTTTTTAAGTTTGATTAATGTCTGAAAGTGTGAGGAATAATGAATAAAGAATGGATATTTTACTAAATTATATTGTGAGTGTACTTCAGATCAAGACCTGTGATATATTATGCCAATATCATAATCACAAATTGAAGAAGACAACATCTAGTTTGCATCCAATTTCTGTAAAAAGTGAAGTTTGGAAGCAACATGGTATGGATTTAATTGGCCCACTTCATCCAACTCCAAGAGGAAATAAATATATCATGCCATTGATTATTATTTGAAATGGGCTGAGGCACACCCCCTTCATGATAAATCTGCAGCTTCTGTCGCTGATTTTCTTTACACGGTTAGAGTGGAATAACTGATGATTTGTGGCACTTTATTTATAACTATTCATTTAGATTACAGTGAGATATATATATTATTCATAGCTTTTCTGCCGATTTGGGTGTCCCTCTACTATCATTAGTGATCAAGGGAGAGAATTTGTTAACAAAACCACAGAAGAATTGTTTAAGAAGACCCACACTAGTCATCGTATCACTACAGCTTATCACCCTCAGGTTAGATTTGTGTAGTAAATTATAAAAGTCCAATGCTACCCAATTAATTGCTAGTATACAGGAAACATTTGTACTTTCTTACAACGTTATTTGTGAAAAAAGAACCTTTTTTTTTTTAGAGCAAGGGGACCCAGTTTGTTCTGAACCAATTCATAATTCCTGGCTCACTTTCACACTACTCAGTATGAACCTGCTATGTAATTAATAGTATGGCACTAAGAGTGCACTACTGTAGCTCAATTATTCAGTGAATTTTGTGCTGGTTGACTTGGTGTAGAGCTCTGAGGTGCCTTTAATTTAAGCAAAGCAAAACAGTTGGAACCTCATGAAGATCTTGAAGTTGATGTACGTAATATAGCAGACAAATAAATGGTCTATCATCAATTCTTTAGTTTGACATAAAGTGTTAAATACGCCTACTAAGAAATATAAATGTTTATTATAACAATCTCATAACATTTCTCTGTTTTAATAGGTATTAATGTAGTTCATTGAACTTCAAATTATTCTATAAAAGTTTAATAATTCAATTTATTAATAATTAAATTTCAAAATCTTTAATTGGGAATTTTATATTTTTATAGGACACTTTAATAACTACTTATGTTCAAATAATTTTTTTGTCAGAACTACTTCATATGGTTTAAATTGTTCATTGAAACAGGTTGATAATAATAGGCTTATAAAGTAAACTGAATTTTTATTATGTAGTTGTCTCATCTCTGTGAATACAATGAATATCCTCTAAGCAAAGATGTGGATGTTGTCTTGTGGCAAGATTGCAGAGCTTATTATAATCAAGCAGCACTCATAGAGGTAGATGAGTTTGTTATTGTGAATTCAGAAGTACATGAAGAATTTGATGAATACAAGAAGAATACAATTGGAAGAGGGTATAGCTATCTTAAAGTAAATGAACTCATTGAATTTTATCTCCTTCAAAATGACCACCTGAGCGGTAATGTTAAAACCTTATATAACAAAGCCTATCTCAAATTGAGTGGTAGTGATATTGATAAACTTTGTGATTGGCTGTTTAATCTTAGAAAATCCTATGAACAAGAAGGAGTAAAAGTTTTTAGTACAGGTAATTATTGCTAGCTCGATTTAAAATTTGCTGTAGAAACCCACATCTTTTATTCCATTTAGAACCAGCTTCAAAGAAAAGGAAAACAATGGATATTGTTACTATAGAAGATGGAGGATGGCTTTCAGATATTCATATATCAGCTGCATGTAAAATTTTACAATTGCAATTCCCTGATGTAGCAGGGTTTCAGGATCCAATCAAATGGCAAAATAAATCTTTTAAGCATATTAATGGCCCATATGTCCAAATTATTCACATCAATGGCAATCACTGGGTTACAATTGCTGGGATTCATTGTTCTCTGGTAAAATTTTACGACAGTAAGTATCGGAGCCTTTCAGAAGATGCTATTGAACAGATTGCTCTCATCACACAGCCAAGCCATAATTTTATAAATGTTGATTTGGAAACTACCCAGTTCCAGACTGGATATTCTGACTGTGGTTTGTACGCTATTGCATTTTGCCACTGAAGTGTGTTATGGAAACAATCCAATTACTAACAAATGTGTTTATGATTTGTATTTTTAATAAATGTTCTTTGCAGATACTGAATAATGAAAGAATGGAACAATTTCCTTCCAAAGTAACAAAAGCCCTACCATTAGTGAAAAAGTTTAAGATAAAGCTTTTTTGTACATGCAAAATGCCAGAAGTAGGGAGTCAAGAAAACATGGCTTACTGTCCAAGTTGCCATCAATGGTTCCATAAGACTTGTGAACAAATTCCTGACAAAATTTTTAAAGATAAGAAAGAAAAATTTACTTGTTCAAAATGTACACAGCAAATAGTTTAACTGTATAGTTCACTTTTTTAGCATGATAATGATTAATTTTGTGTAATAGAACTAATTGCTGCAACAATCATCACTATTTGTCAAAAATGAATTCAACTTACTACTATTTTTATGCTATTTAGATAGCTAAACTAAAGAGATATAGATAGAATTTTACAATAAATCAGCCCCATAGATTATAGTTAGCTATCAGTAATATTGCAATTACTGAATGTAACCATTACAATTATGACAATTTACATTTCGATCACTCGTAATTGATTACTATTATAATTACTAATTGAAAGTCACTGTAATCATTACAGTTACTCAATTACTTTCAATTACTTATATATACGCTATTAATACACTATTAAAGGAGAAAAATAATTCAGTCTTCAGAACTGAATGAGTTGATGTACTAAGCTGATGTACAACTTACTAGTGAGTAACACTGTAAATCATACTTACCAGTGAGTAACAAAGTTGGAGGATTGACTAGAGGTGCAACATTTGCACTTAACCTCTTGCTTGTCATCATCTTAACCTCAAGTATTTTATTTTTTATTTTTATCACTTTCTATAATTATATATATATTTTGTAGTTGCTATTCAATTACAATCAATAAAATTGCAATACTGATTTATACATTGCCTCCTCAACCACCAATTAGCTACCTTTACAACTCTACAATTACTTGAATCTGTCTACCTTTACAACTCTACAATTACTTGAATCTGTCTACCTTTACAACTCTACAATTACTTGAATCTGTAATTAATTACAATTACCAATTACAACATTATAAGGGGTCCCCAAACCGCTAGGGGGCCCCCAAACATAGGGGTCCCCAAACCGCTAGGGGCCCCCCATATCTCGTGATTTAGGGTGTACTGGGGGCCCTATTTCACTAGTTAATTGCGAACTCCCGTCCCCTAATCGCTAGTGATTTAGGGGCGGGGGTGCCTATATCGTGGGGGGGTCCCCATATCGCTCCTACACCGGTTTTAGGCCGCAACTCCCACTCCTACTCCTACTCCTGCTCCCGGTTTTAGGCCGCAACTCCTGCTACTACTCCTACTCCTGCTCCCGGTTTTAGGCCGCAACTCCTGCTCCTACTCCTACTCCTGCTCCAGGTTTTAGTAACCCCCCCTTCTGAATCTACTCTGGCCTTGCAAGTGATGCGGTTGGTAACTGTCACAGTGTTTGAGTTACTTACTACTGTTTTCCTCACTCCAGCGTTTTGTAATAGTAAGTTTCTGAGGCCGTAGCAGTTTATCTGCTGTCGTAATTTATTATTAGCTTAGCTACTGTGGTAGGTTGCATAGGTGTAGCAGCCTGTCATGGATTGGTCAGGCGAACATTGTGTCATGTTTTAAGTATTCTGATTTATGAACAATGCAATAATAAAAACTTTAAAAGTAGTGGGGAAAAAAAGTTAAAATTTAGGAAATTATGAATAATACCCATAATATTATAGTTCTGGTTCAGGCACTCCTGTGCCCTTCATTCTTGGTGTCTGTGTGGGAACCCTTTGCAATGTCCGAGCATCTCCTCTTTTCCTTGTTGTTGTTGTCTTCTTCATATGGGCTCTATCCCCACACATACCATAAAGTGCCATTAGACATCAAACATTAATTATGTAAACTTAAACTTAGCATACCAGCAGTTGCTACAGACAGTGACTGCCATCCTCAAAACACACACATACACACACCACCAATTACACATGTGTATGCACATAAACACACTTAACTACCACTTACATAATGCATACACAAGTTGACACCTCCACTTGCATCCAATGATGGCATCGTTATTCTGAAAGTAAAAACAATTACCACATTGTAGCTAATAGCTAGCTACACTTCACTAGCAAACTAGTTACAATGACCCTTGTAAATAATATTATATATTGGGAAGCACATACTTGTAGCAGATTTACGATTGCTTTTCAAGTGTCAAGTTTATTAGCTAACAATAATATTACAATTCTAACAGTCACTGCTACTGTTAATGCAATGATTAAATTTATTGTTTTCCAAAACAATTATAAAATTACCAAACCTATTAATCTCTAAAAATTCTGGGAGTACATCTTGAGAATCAGTTTTGCTTATAAACAACACAGCCACATTATGGTAATATAATTAGTACTATTAAATCTGAATGCACTTACTCTTTAAAAAAAATACGCCCATTTGTGTGATAAGCACTGGTCATTCAAAACTTTATTATGATAAATAAAAGCTACCATCCCAAGATATAGGATTTGTAGCTACGTCATACATTTGCATGTCAATAGTTTTCCTCTGTGTTGTTATAATATATTTAGAGATATGAAACATTTCCATGAGCAATAGCTGGCTCCCCAAGTATTAGTGAGGACATTAAGACATGCTAGTTTGATATTCAGTGGCAAGTCTGCTGGTCTATATTTATTAATTAAAGCATAGCTAGCATCCACCAGCAGGGCAGTTTCATACTTTACATTGTCAGAGAGCCTTCTTCCAAACCCAACACCAGCTACTTGATATGCACAGAGGTGAGCTGACCCAGTTACCATTTACAAGTGCAGAATGAATCATGCAGAATGAAATTGACTTGCAAAGAGCATTGCTATCAGGCATTGCCAGTAGTCTAATACTGTGATAGAGTACTGGCAAGTAGGTGATAATCATTATAAGGACAAAGAGCAGGAGTGGGAAAGTAGTGGGGAAAAAAAAGTTAAAATTTAGGAAATTTATCTTTTCTATAGTCACTCTTGGAGCAAAATTCATTAGCTATAAAGTTTAAGTTTAAATTATCAGTGAAATCTTGATGCACATGCATCACCATCACCGAATTCAATCGCTCCTGCAACATAGTAGATCATAGATATGTTTTTATACGACACATTGCTGAAAATGATCTCTCACTAATAGAATTAGTAGCTGGAACCAACAATAAAGTGCGAGCTACTTTGATTACTTGAGAAAAGAGGCTTTTTTCAGCAACTGACATGTCTTTTAGTAGTTGAATGATATCTGCAATTCCAATGTCTTCCTTAATACTGTAGTTACTGTGGAAGCAGGATAGCTGAGCCTCAAGTGTGCTCCTGTTGAAGTCATCATGATATAGATCAAACAAGTCATCATTCTCACTACCTGTATCACCTCTGATCAAAAGCCGATTCTGGATGCAGGAAGTTGTGGCATCTAAAGCTTCAAAATATATTGCACGGTAATGGTCTTCAGGAGAAGAATGATAATTCCCAGTGCTACTGTGATCATCAAATTGTTGCGGTGCTCTTCTTTTCCTTAGCAGTCGGGGTTCATCAATGCCAATTTCCTCTGCTTCTTTCTTAATCTTTTGCCACCACTGTTTGTAGTTTTCTTCAGTTCGTATTGACTGTAAAAAAAATAGAAAGAAAACTTAAAGAGTTGGCATATTCCACCACTGCACTGTGTATAATTAATTATATTATTTATCAATCTATATGTTTACCTGCAGGGTGGAAACGGTCATTTTGGCAATGACCTGTCCCTCAGATGCACTCATCTTGGTCTTCTGTAATGTTTTACTCAAGTTGTCAGTGTGTTTCAGGATAATTAGAACAAGATTGGCTCCAAAAAAGTATTCAAATTTCCTCATTTGACTGCTGACTCCATTTACTCTAGCTCGAGTTTCGGAATCTAGACATTCTTCCAATATAGTTTCCCATAATTCCAAAATGACTTCATAGTTGTCATGAATGCTTTGAGAAGTTTCATTACGCACCGTCCAACGGGTTGGGCACAAGATACGAAAACCCATAGTATCAGGTGAAATATCAGCTTTTTTACTTTTTTAAACATAAATTGACGTTTAGGGGAATACTGGAAAAGTTTACTAATTTCATGTGTAGTATCCATTACTGACTGCAAAGCTTTCACACTTTTTATAGAGTCTGCTACTGCAAGGCTTAATGCATGCCCATAACAATGAGTAAAGAGGGCAGCAGACACTATTATATCAGTTTTGAAAGATGTCTTGGTAAGACTTAATCTTGACCTTTCTCAATGTCGCGGACAATGCTATGATGGTGGTACCATCATGTTGATCCTGATCTTGAAGTACACGAGGAATTTATTGGTCTATATTTATGTCCTAACATCAAAGCAGACACTATTGTATCAGTTTTGAAAGATGTCTTAAAGCTTGAACAAGCATCCTTCCAATTGATAAATCCCTTCGTAATGAAAGATTTCTCTCTCTTGCTACTAAGACCAGGAGGTATCAATTTTTTTCTGGTTGGCCTGGGAGCAATAGAAACATAAAACTGTATCTGTGGGTTCCTTGTAGTCCAGCCATAGCCACTGATTAAACCACTCTCCCCTGAAACATCTCTTTTCTCCTTTTGTTCCAAAAGAACTAAAGGAAAAGAATAATTCTTAGGCTGATTTGGGCCTTGAACTCTAGATATAAAAATTCGTTGTTTCCGATCCTCCATTCTCCACTTTCTGTCAGCTCAGCTCCACTCCTGCTAGAAGCTGCTTTTTTTTCTTGCCATGCGCGCGCGGTATTATTCATTTTTTTTAATGTAATTCAAAAAATCTATTCTTTAAGTCTTAAAAACATATCAGAGTTTATCATGTACCAGGTTTGGCTACTATCCAGTTCGCTGTGCCTCTTGGTTTACCCACTCATTCAGTGCAAGTCTACGAGAATCGCGTGTCTGCGATTCTAGCTCATTAGCACATGAATTATTCATCATAGGCCAAAGGGCTACTGAAAAGGTGAACTTACTAGCACTCAAACTAGGTAAAACAAATCAAAAGAAGACAAGAGTGGCAGAAGAATAGGAGAGTAGCTCTCTTTTACCAACAAAGGAGACTAGAGAGAGAAACAGTAAAACTATGACTGAGGAGCAGGAGAACAGAGGGTACCTGAATTCATGTATAAGAAGAAAAACAGGGAAATAAAAAGGTTGAGGATGAGAAAGGAAAATGGAGGAAGAAAAGATGGAGGTGAAAATGGAAAAAATGAAACAAAGTTGCATGAAACAGGAGAGCAGCTTTCGTGAATTAGCGTTGAATTCCCGAGTAAACCAAGTGTGCAAAGTAATGAGTAATATTATGAGGAATAGGGAGAGCCAGAAAATTAAAAGCCTTATTCACTGGCTCCAGTGAGGCTAGAAACTTCAGGGAAAATGTCTGAAAATATAGCAGTGCATTCTTCTTTGTTATATTAGGAGTTCAAACTGTACAGTTCAGTTTAATGAGAATATACATACGTGGTTTTAAACCGTGGTCAATAGCTCTAGCTACTACGCATGATTTGTTCGAGGTGTCAGCCTCATCATTCTGCTTTAATTGTGTTCAGCCAGCAAGTTCAGCCTCTTCCTCCTGTCAGTGTAGAATTTTTTTCTGCAAAGTCTAAGTACAATAACACTATTTCTTAATAGCATTAATTTAGTTCATTAATTACAATACCAGTTAAAGATTAAGACTACCAAAACTAACCTCATTTCATGCCTTAAAAATGAGTAGGCTTGGCATCCCATCATCAGATAATACTTTTCTAAATGCCCAGCCCAAACAAATTACAAGTTTGTATTTTCTTCTTCTTCTTTCAGCCAAACCCCCTGAACCTCCCCTGGATACACTGCTGCATATGTATAGCTATATAAGGTGTCGAACATAAAGAGGGGTACTTGTAAGGCTATAGAGTACTTTATTATTCCCTTGATACTATCATAGAACCTAATTTTTTAGTGATATCTATCTAGACATTACTTTTTAGGGAGTTATATTTAAATTGTTTTTTTTTTGTTGTTGTTTTTTTTACTACAGCAAAGTCTAATAATTTAGTAAATAAAAATTATTGGTAAAGTACTTTCAGTAAAGCTGCTGCTGCTACATTGTGGTGGTTTGGGTTGCATCCACACTTAATTAATCATATACTTTATTTGGAAAGAAACTGCACCAACTGTCTGTTGTTTATTTCCTGCTAGAATTCTGAATCAATTCATACGTAATCAGAAGATGAGTAAGGTATAAACTCAGTTCTGAATAAAGTGCACTGTGCTTGTCACCACCAAAACCTTTTGTTCTGTAAATTCAATTTTTGATCACCTCTGTGTATGCATTCTGGAGCCTTTTAAGTGCCTCAAACAGCTTAACATCGTAGCTAGCTGCACCATTTTACTACACTATATTTTCGACAATCAATACAAATTTTCATAGTACCACATTGTCGAAAGGAATTTGTTGGAGGAAGTAGAAGTGTAATAATAGCTATGGGCTTACTAAGTTGATCTAAATGAGTGCTAAAGTTTTGGTTGCTCAAATTTTGAAAAAAACCCAGCATAACTTTCATATAGCAGATTTCTAACTTACTTTTGTGGCATCTTTGTTGTTGTTGTTGTTGTTTTTTAGTATATAGCTGAGCTGCAATATTTAGTAGTTGAAGTAGTAAAGTAATAAATAGAAGTAAAAATACTGCATTTTC